>ERZ1026800.82-NODE-82-length-92467-cov-4.916894_pt1 | contig 92467 bp, 82 predicted proteins | sample MGYA00520873_ERZ1026800 | MGnify/ENA primary metagenome ERZ1026800 (study PRJEB33270, sample SAMEA104284475) | anaerobic digester metagenome | biome: Anaerobic digester microbiome; feature: mesophilic sludge digester; material: Anaerobic digester biomass | place...
ACATAAGTATAGCGAAAAATTGTTACATTTTCAAATACTTATTGGCATTTCTAATAAAGTTAATATTGGTAATGATAAGTTATTAATGGTCATCTTTATGATTTTTAATAGGCAAAACTGGGTATCAGTCTGTTTTTCTACCTTGATTTTAAGTATAATATACATTAGTTTTATCTGAATAATAAAATTCTAATTGAGATAAGGAGGAGTGTTATGATACGAAGGGTTCGTTTTTTTGCAATTTGTCTTTTCATGGTAATACCCATCCTATACGGATGTGGAACGACAGGAGACAAATTTGTATTCATGGCAAGCACAATTGGTCCTATAGACGCTGGTATTGTGGATGTTCTGGAAAACCAGTTTGAGAAGGAAACCGGTATTCGGGTGAGGCATGTTGGGGCCGGAACAGGGGCGACTTTAAAGATTGCTGAAAAAGGCAACATCGACCTGGTCATGGTTCACGCGAAATCGCTTGAAGAGAAATTTGTGAAAGATGGTTATGGAACTCAACGGTTTGACCTGATGTATAATGATTTTGTTATCGTGGGACCACCTGAGGACCCGGCCGGAATAAAAGGTATGAAATCAGCAATTGATGCCCTCAAGACTATTTCAGAAAAAAAGGCAACCTTTATCAGCCGGGGGGACAAGTCAGGCACCCATGTCGCAGAGGTGGTTTTGTGGGAGAAAGCCGGCATCAAGCCATCCGGCAACTGGTATGTAGTGTATGAAAAGGGAACTCAAGGCAATGTGGCAACTTTAAAATATACTGATCAGCAAAAGGCTTATACTGTAATAGACCGAGCTTCCTTTCTTGGATTGCAGAAGGATATCAAGACAGTCATCCTTGCAGAAAAAGACGAAGCCCTTCTCAATTTTATAACCCTGATCCCTGTGAATCCCAACAAGTTTCCAAAAGTAAATCATGAGCCTGCCATGGAATTTGTGAAATGGCTTATCTCCCCTGAGAAGGGACAGTTGATCATAAGGGATTTTGGAAAAGACAAATTCGGCAGCCCTTTGTTTTTCCCTAACTCTAAAGAGTGGCGGGAATCACAGGGAAAGAAGGGGAACTAACGGCAAGAGGGGCTTGCCGTAAGGAATAAAGAGATCTAAAAAGATACGCATAATGTCAAATATATTTATTAAGGAGGAAATTAATGAAGATAAAAGGATTTTTAAAGACAGTATTTGTTGTAACTGCTGTATTAATCGCTTTTTTGGGTGCGCAGCCAGCAGTTGATGAGGCTTTTGCTCAGCAGAAAAATATTATTCTTGCAACAACAACGAGCACCCAGGATTCAGGCCTTCTTGATGTGTTAATTCCAGTTTTTGAGAAAAAGACAGGATATTTTGTAAAGACTATCGCAGTGGGCTCAGGCCAGGCCATGGCTATGGGACAGAAAGGTGAAGCAGATGTGCTCCTTGTTCATTCGCCGGCAGCTGAGAAAAAATTTGTAGCAGACGGTTTTGGAATTAACAGAAGGCTTGTCATGCACAATGATTTTATCGTGGTTGGCCCTGGCCAGGATCCGGCTAAAATCAAAGGAATCAAGTCAAGTGTTGATGTATTCAAGAAGATTGCTTCTACAGGCAATCTTTTTATATCCAGAGCTGACAAGTCCGGAACAGATGTAAAGGAAAAAGATATATGGAAGGCAGGGGGCATTAAATATGAAGGGCAGAAATGGTACCATGAAACCGGCCTTGGTATGGGACAGACACTGAACATTGCTTCAGAAAAGAAGGCATACACACTGGCCGACCGTGGAACCTACCTGGCACTGAAGAAAAGACTTGACCTCGATATCCTTGCCGAGGGAGATGCTATCCTCCTAAACATCTACCACGTAATCGAAGTGAATCCGGCAAAGTTCCCCAAAGTTAATGCTCCGGGTGGAAAGGCCTTTGCAGATTTCATGGTTTCAAAAGAAACCCAGGACATGATAAAAACCTTTGGTGTCGACAAGTTTGGTTCACCGCTTTTCTTCCCTGATGCTGGCAAAAAAGTGGAAGACTTAGGGAAATAGTAACTGCCGTAACGCGTGATCAGTGACGTGTGACGGTTTCAAAAAAATGCCGACGCGTCACAGAACGGATATCACACGGATCACCGATTACGCGTTACGCGTCACGGATTTAATACATGGATCTAATATTTGAAGGAACGATAAAAGCATTCTGGTTGCTCGTGACTTTTGATCCTGAGGTCATGAGCATTATGTTTCTCTCCCTCAAGATATCAGGGTCAGCAACGCTGGTTAGTCTTTTCATAGGCCTCTCTGCTGGTTCTGCCCTTGCATTGACGCAGTTCCCGGGAAAAAAAATTGTCGTCGGCGCTGTTAATACTGGAATGGGCCTTCCTCCGGTAGTGGTCGGCCTTTTTGTTTCCATATTTCTTTGGAGGAGTGGGCCTCTTGGGTTTCTTGAACTTCTCTACACCCCTACTGCAATCATCATAGCCCAGTCCATCATTGCAACGCCCATCGTTACAGGAATTACCCTTGCTTCATTGCAGCAGCTTCCAAAAAAAATGAGGCTTCAGATACTCGCCCTGGGTGCGAGCCGTGCCCAGATGGTCTGGATGCTTGTAAAAGAGGCAAAGCTGCCCCTTCTTGCGGCAGTTATGGCAGGTTTCGGCGGTGTCATCTCTGAGATTGGCGCGTCAATAATGGTGGGTGGTAATATCAAGGGATATTCAAGGGTTTTGACCACAGCCACAGTAATGGAGACAAGCAAGGGAAACTTTGATATTGCAATTGCCCTCAGCATCATACTATTGTTTCTGGCTTACCTTATTAATCTTGTCCTTACCTATGTCCAGCAAAGGGAGAGACCGCGATGAGCGAGCCTTCAGCCTTCAGCGTTCCCGGTTCAGATACACAGCATGGTGCCTCGAACATCCAGCCTCCGGCCACAGATGCTATTCTTAGTGCCCGTAATTTGCGGGTAGTCCGGGGTGGCGTAACGATACTGGACGTTCCTGAGTTCGTGGTTCGCGAAGGGGAGGTTCTCTGCCTGATTGGACCGAACGGAGCCGGTAAGACCACTCTGTTGCAGAACATATGCTACCTTCATAAAAGCTTTGAGGGTGAGGTTATGTTCAGGGGAAAAATTATTGGCAAAGACCACGGTGTTTTCGACTATCGCCGGCGGGTTGCAATGGTCTTTCAAGAGCCCTTGCTCTTTGATACGACCGTTTTCAAGAATGTAGCGTCTGGTCTCACATTCAGAGGCGTTGACAAAAAAGAGATTAGAAAACGGGTGGCTGAGAATCTGGAGCGGTTCGGCATAGCACACCTCAGGGACCGCTCTGCGCGGACATTGTCAGGGGGAGAGGCACAGCGCACAAGCCTTGCCAGGGCCTTTGCAACAAAACCAGAGATTCTTTTTCTCGATGAACCCTTTGCCTCACTTGATCCTCCGACGCGAGAGGGTTTAACCCGTGATCTGGAAAAGATTCTTCTTGAATCTCAGACAACGACAATCTCTGCTACCCATGATCGGAATGAGGCCCTCCGACTCTCTGATCGCATTGCCTTTATGAGAAACGGAAAGATAGAACAGCTTGGAACGCCGGCAGAGCTTGTGAACAATCCCCTAGATGAGTTTGTCGCTTCTTTTGTTGGTGTGGAAACAGTTTTGACCGGGAATGTAGTTGGAAAGGGAGAGGGTGGCACCTGGATAGTGTCTGTATCGGGAAAAGACATCGAGGTTACTGAGCCTCTGAGTGAGGGCGAGAGTGTGGTTATTCACATAAGTCCGGAAAATGTGATTCTGTCCAATAATTTTGTTAGCAAGAAAACAAGCCTGAGAAACTATTTTACAGCCAGGATAACCTGTATTATGCCAATGGGGCCTTTTATCAAAGTGTACCTTGATTGTGGATTTCCTCTGGTGGCATACATAACGAATGAGTCAAAGGAATCCCTTGGCCTGTCAGAAGAGAAGGCTGTAACAGCTTCATTCAAAGCAACCGCTGTACAAGTAATTGCAAGAAAAGAAACAGAGATCGATTAGAGTGATACGAATCTTTGTAGGATTTGATGATACTGATGTCAAAGATTCGGATCGCGGTACAGGAAAGCTTGCCCGCTGGTTCGAAAGGGAGCTCCCCCGGGGATGTAATGTCTGGGGAGTAGTTCGGCAGCAACTGCTCGTCAACGAACTGATCCCCTATACATCCCACAACAGCTCTGCTTGCGTAGTGATTGAGTGTCCAGAGACTGTTTCCGTAGAAATGATTGCGGATAGGGCCATCTCTCATATAAAACACCACTTTATTGAAGGTAGTGATCCCGGTCTGTGTATCTGCGCTGAGGGTAACCCTGCAATGGCCAACCTCATGGTTTTTGGCAGGGTCTGCGCTGAGCGTGTTGTCTCCCAGAAAGAAGCCCTTACAGCTGCCAGAGGGGCTCATCTTTCCGGGCATGGAGGCACCAATGATGGTATCATTGGAGCGTCGGCAGCGGTTGGGTTGACATCTCAAGGTTGGAGCGGTAGATTTATAGAGTTTGGGAGATTGCGAAATATTCCTGAATCTGTGGAAGTTGGCACGCTTGATCAGCTTGGAATAAAAGTGATCTCTTTAGACAGGGATGCTCAGATACCTGGTCCGGCTGATATTGTCAAGAACGATGGCTGGCTAAGGCCGAGACTTGTGGGAGGGTCTCCGGTTCTATTGGTGAAACCGATAGGGCCAGGCTTATGGAAGGCCCTTGGAAAAAAACAGAATAATGGGCACAGGGAGGGAACACACAATGGCAGGCAAAATCTTTTACAGGGAGCGGGAAAAGATCACTGAAGGCAAGAAACAGCCAAGGTTCAAACTTGTAGCTGTTGCCGATGTGAACCTGAAGGTTTACGGAAAACACCTCAGAAGGAGCGAGCTTGAACAAATTGCTTCATCGGTTGGGGCTGACCTCATACTCCTGACCCATGGAGACAAAAAGTATAAGGACGAGGAAATAGAAGTAGAGGATTAGACAGTTCTACCCAAACGCAATACGTTCCTTTTAGCCGGTTTCAAACTTATCGACAAGGAGTATCTTTATGTCATTGGTTCGTGAAAAAGATGGTCGCCGCCTTCATGTGAAGAGCAGGTTGATGGGAGAGAGCCTGGTGAGCAAATCATTCATCGAAGGCCTTCCGGTAGCTCCGCAAACAAGACTTTATCCAGACGTAAATATATTGAAGGTGGGGGGGCAATCCATATGTGATCGAGGCGCCAAGGCCCTGCCGCCCATTATCCAGGAAATTGCTGTGAACAAGTCAGAACACAAGATGCTTGTCACAACGGGCGGAGGAACCCGCAGCAGACACATTTATGCTATAGGGCTGGAGCTGGGCATGCCAACTGGAGTGCTTGCAAAATTTGGAAATTCTATTTCCGAGCAAAACGCACTGCTTGTAACAATGCTCCTTGCTCCTTATGGTGGAATAAAAATCGGACACGATGAGATTGTAAAGCTTACGAGCTACTTTGTTCAGGGTTGTATCCCTGTCATGCACGGCATGCCTCCATACGATTATTTTGCTATTCCCCCAGCAAAAGGAAGAATCCCCATCCATCGAACAGATGTGGGCACTATCATACTGGCCGATCTTATTGGTGCACGAACGTGCATATTTATCAAGGATGAAAAAGGCCTTTACACGGGTGATCCAAAAAAGAACGCAAAGGAGAAATTTATTCCTGAGATTGGAGCCAAAACCCTCATGGAAAAGGATCAGGATGATCTTATCGTTGAACGCCCATGCCTCGAAATTCTTCAAAACAGTGAAGTCTTGAAACAAATCCAGATTGTAAACGGTCTTGAAGAAGGCAACATTACAAAAGCCCTTTCCGGCAAAAAGGTCGGGACAATCATCTATAAAGAATAACAGCCCTCGCCCTGCTCGTAACATGATAGCCTGTACATTCTTTATTGCAGTGTGTCCACAGCGGACGCCAGAAATCGCTACTACAGTGGCAAATAAAGATTCTTCCGGGCTTCAAGGTGACAATAAGATCACAAAAACGGGAAAAAAAGCCGAATATCTCTAATGAAAGACTCCCAACCAATAAACTGAATCGCATTAATGCCCAGGTTGCGCGCTGTCTCGCAATGTGCCCCGGTATCATCCACAAAAAGGAGTCTCTCAGGCGCTTTATCAAGACGAGAAATTGTATCCACAAAATGAGAAGGATCAGCTTTGCTTTTCCCGACATGATAGCTGTTAAAAACGAAATCGAAGAGTCTGAAGAAATCGTACTTCCTATCAAGTTCATCCAGCCAGTTGGTCTGGTCACTGAGAATGGCAACCCGAACACCTGCAGCTTTGAGTTTTTTTACGATATCGAACATCCATGGCCTGGGGATGAAGCGGGAAAGGATATCGTTTCGCATAGTTTCGTCCTGTTCCATGATTCCTGTTTTGTCACGGATTACCTTCCAGAATGTATGTTCGTCAGAATGACCGGTGAGGTAACCTGTGGCATGGATTACGTCAAAAACCATAGAGAGGAAAGGAATCTCCTCCAATCCGTTTCTGAGGGCTATGGTTTTAAGCCCTTCTTCAAATCCTTTTTCAGCCAGAACACCCCCAAAATCGAAAAGAACAGTATCTACGGTACATGTATTGGTTTGAATACCCACGTCAATCTCCTGAATTCAGAATGTAGCATATCGTGAAAACTATTTTCCACCCTTTTCATGGTGCTGCAGTAGTTGATATCCGAAGCAAATAAAGCCCTTGAAAATCCTTATGTTTTGAAGTAACCTTTCGATGGTTGCGGTCAGCTATCAACATTAAGTTGCCAGCAAAAAATCAGTTTAAATTGGTTTGGCTTTTTGGATTTGTCTCTGAAAGCTGATCGCTAATCATTAACAGTTTATAGCAGGAGATATTATGCGCTATTCAAAGATGTTCATTCCTACCATGAAGGAAGACCCGAAAGAAGCCGAGATTTTAAGCCACCGCCTCATGCTACGGGCAGGATTCATACGGAAGCTCGCGTCAGGAGTCTATACTTGGCTGCCCCTGGGTCTCAAATCCCTCAAAAAGGTGGAAAACATAATCCGCCAGGAGATGAACCGCAAGGGTGCACAGGAGATTATCATGCCCTTTGTACAGCCCAAGGAACTCTGGGAAGAGAGTGGAAGGTGGGAAAAATATGGCAAAGAACTCCTGCGTATCCGCGACAGAAATGACAGAGAATTGTGCCTCGGTCCTACCCATGAAGAGGTTGTCACTGACCTGGTCCGTCGCGAGGTTAAGTCTTACCGCGAGCTTCCCCTGATCCTATACCAGATACAAACGAAGTTTCGGGATGAGATACGGCCGAGATTCGGGGTCATGCGTTCACGGGAATTCTCTATGAAGGATGCCTACAGCTTTGATATAGATGAGGCTGGTGCGGAAAAAAGCTACATGGACATGTACGATGCTTACATGAGGATATTTGAACGATGTGGATTCAATTTCAAGGCTGTGGAGGCGGATACTGGCCAGATTGGAGGGAGTTTTTCCCACGAGTTCATGGTCCTTGCTGATACCGGCGAGGATACCATTATCTCTTGTGGAGGCTGCGGGTATGCAGCTAACCTGGAACGTGCAGAGGTTGGCTTTGTTGACAGGGAGGTGCCACACACAAAGGGGCAGCTTAAGGATGTAGAAACTCCCGGTCAGAGAACGGTTGAAGAGGTGTCGGAGTTTCTGGGTGTTAAACCGGACAAGCTTGTTAAGACCATTATATACAATACAGACAGGGGAACCATGGGGGTCCTTGTTAAAGGCGACAGAGAAGTTAATGAGGTAAAACTCCGCAACATGCTCAACCTCGATGTTATAGAGCTTGCTGATGAAGAGACAATCGAGAAGACAACAGGAGGACCTTTGGGCTTCTCAGGGCCTATTGGCCTTAGCATCCCCCTATACGCTGATCGTGATGTCCTTTTTATGGAGGACTTTGTTGTGGGTGGGAATGTACGGGATGTGCACACGGTTAACGTGAACAATGAAGACTTCAAAGTGGAAGGATACTATGACCTGAAGGTAGCCGAACCAGGCGACTTCTGTGCCAGGTGCGGGGGCACCTACTCTTCAACAAGAGGAATCGAGGTAGGCCACATCTTCAAGCTTGGTCTCAAGTACAGCAAAGCCATGAACTGCACATTCCTGGATAAGGGAGGAAAAGAAATACACGCAGTCATGGGTTGCTACGGCATTGGGGTGGGTAGAACTGTAGCGGCAGCCATAGAGCAAGGGCACGATGAGAACGGCATGATCATGCCCTTTGGCATTGCTCCTTTTGAGATTTGTGTTTTACCGGTGAACAGCTCGCATGCTGAGAGTATGGAATTGGCAGAGGCTGTCTATAAAGAATTACTTGATAAGGGTATGGATGTTATCATAGATGACAGGTCGGAACGGCCCGGGGTCAAATTCAAAGATTGTGATCTCATCGGCATACCCATAAGGGTCACCATCGGCGAGAGAAACCTGAAGGATCACATGGTAGAGATAAAACTGAGAAAAGAAAAAGATTCTCAGAAAGTTCGAAAAGAAGAAGTAATAGAGAGGGTTTTAAATTATGCTAACGAATTTAAGCGAAGGTAGTTTCACTCCCAGGGAAGAGTTAGAGGATCGAATTAATCAGTTGAGGAAAAATATGGAGAGGGCAGGCATAGCTTTTTCCATAATTCTGCAGAATGTTGATCTGTTTTACTTTGCCGGCACAGTCCAGAAAGGTGTGCTGGTTGTGTCCGTTGATAACGGACCACTGCTTTTCATTGAAAGAAATGTCGACAGAGCTGCTGTTGAGTCCGGTCTTGAGATTATCCCAATCAAGCGGGACAAGGACGTGGGTGAAATCCTGATGGCGAAAGGGATACTGAAAGGCAAATGCGGAATGGAGTTTGATGTTGTGCCTGTCTCTGTCTTTGAGCGATGGAAGAGCATCGTTGGCCTTGATGACTTCACGGATATATGGCCTGCAATCAGGGACCTCAGAATTATCAAAAGCCCCTTTGAAATTGAGCAGGTGAAAAGATCTGGGAGTGTGTGCGATCATGTTTTTGAAAAGGCTAGGGATGTGGTTCGTGAAGGGGCCAGAGAGGTTGACATAGCTGCCTTTTTGGAAGCGGAAGGTCGCAGGGTTGGACATCAGGGTTTTTTGAGGATGCGGGGGCTGAACCAGGAGATGATGAATCTCTACATTACCCACGGACGGTCAGGCACCATACCGTCGAGCGGGGATGTACCCATAGCTGGGGCGGGTGTTACCCACGCCATTGCCCAGGGACCATCTCTCAACAAAGTAGAGAAGGGTGTGCCTGTTGTTATCGATTACGGTGGTGGTTATAACGGTTATATTACAGACGAGACGAGAACTTTTGTGGTGGGCGAGTTGAAAGAGCGGTTCAAAAAACCATACGAAGTCGCCAAAGAGATTGTGGAAGATGCCACGGTATATGGCAAAGAGGGCATCGACGGAACAGAGCTTTTCTTAAGGGCAGAGGAAAAGGCGAAAAAAGCCGGACTCGACGAGTATTTCATGGGCTTTGAATCTGGGAAGGTGACATTTATCGGTCATGGCCTCGGCCTTGAAATCAATGAACTTCCGGTTATAACCCCTCGACACCATATTATCCTGAAAGAAGGTATGGTTTTCGCATTCGAGCCAAAGTTTATCTTTCCCGGAGAAGGGGCCATCGGGGTTGAGGTGGACTATGTTGTTCGGAAAGATAAGCTTGAGCGTGTAACCAGAACCTCCATCGACCTGGTTACAATCTAACATTGTGCAGCGGAAACATTTTGTTTATACAACTCTTTTCATTATCCACGCTGTCTGCAACAACGCCCAGCCCAGGCTATCAAGGGTTTCTGAGGATGTCGTTATTCTTGCGTCTGGTAAGAGCATCACATCTGGTGTGGGGTGAATCAAATTGATAGCTTACGGTAAATCCCCAAAGACACGGGGGTACCATTGGAAGGTTTATTGCTGCCATACATTTTGACAAGCAACAAGTTAAAAGCAGACCATGTACATAAACGAAAAAGAATACCACTTTCGTTGGCAGGGCATAGCTGATTTCCTCAAAAAAGCTGCAGGTGTCACATAAAAAAGTTAAAATATTTATTAAATTGCAATTCGGCTCAATGGGGGCAGAAGGCTGCCCTGAATGCCGGGAGCCTTCTGCTTACAGGGGGCAAACGCTGGTCATGGCATTGCTTTTTTTACCTTGTCAGGGGTTATGGGCAAGTTGCAAACCCTTGCCCCGCAAGCATTATAAACTGCGTTTGAGATTGCCGGAACTGTTGCTACAAGGCAGAACTCTGCCATTCCAGATCCACCGAACGGCCCATTCTTCCTTGGAACCTCAACGTAGTAAACCTCAATTGGCGGAATATCCTTTGCCCTTGGCATTCTAAATTTTGCAAAGCTATTCGTTTCGTTATACTTGTATTCTTCGTATAGTGCGTATCCAATGCCCTGGACAATTCCGCCAACAGTCTGACCATCCACGTTGATCTTGTTAATTACCGTACCAGGATCGTGCACCGCTGTGATTTTGACCATATCGACCTTGCCTGTGGTGACATCCACCGCCACCTCTGCCATCTGAACGCCAAAGGAATATGTCTCCCAGGGCACTCCATGGCCATCGACAGGATCAAGTTTTGTTGTTGTGGTATGGTGTACAAGTTTTGAAATGGTTGGTATATCCTTTGCCTTCATGTCAGCATAGGTCTTGCATCCGTTCTCTTCCATTGTTTTTTTTAACTGTTCCACAACCAGTTGGACAGCCCTGCCTGATACATAGGTCTGGCGGCTTCCTGCGGAGAAATTACCGTCAGGCGTAAAATTCGTGTCTGTTGAGCAAATCAGTACCTTGTTGAGAGGATAACCGAATGTTTTTGCTGCTATCTGGAGAAACATCGTGTCTGATCCCTGGCCCATATCAGCTGAACCTATCCATACTTGGAGCTTATCGTCAGGTAGAAGTTCTGCCCATGCCTCTGATTGATCAGGGGCACTCCTTCCCGGGCCAAAGAACACACAACCAAGGCCCACACCGCGTTTCACTTTGTCGGTTGATGCAGCCTTTGCTTCCTTTACTGCCCTTTCATAGTGGGGTCTCATCTGGTCTAAACATTCATGAAAACCAAAGTTATCATTCAATTCTTGGGCACAGATTGTTGTATCACCCGAAACATACCCATTCTTTTTTCTGATTTCGAGGGAATCCATCCCTATCTTTTCTGCAATTTCTTCCAGGAGCGATTCAGTGGCAAAGAGTACCTGGGGAACCCCAAACCCACGCATGGCTCCTTTGATGGCAGAGTTAGTGTACACAGCTTTTCCCATTATCTTGGCGTTCAAAAACCTGTATGGACCGCTTGAGTGGACCAGACCCCGGGTCACTACGCTGTTTGAGAACGATTTGTATGCACCTCCGTCAGCAAGAATATCCATCTGGAGGGCTGTTAGGGTGCCATCTTTCTTAGCACCTACCTTGGCTTTCATGTAAAAGGCATGTCGTTTCGTTGTAACTGCAAATGTCTCCTCTCGGGTGAACACGAGCTTTACCGGCCTTTGAAGGGCAATGGCAGCCATACCTAGGAGACCACCGACTGATACGTCAAGCTTCCCACCAAACGCACCGCCAGTAACGGATTGGATCATTCTTACCCTTGCTGGATCAATCCCCACCGCAGCTGCAATTGTGTTCTTGTGCTGATGGATGTTCTGGCTTCCTGACATGACCACAAGCTGGCCATTTTCATGGATGTAGGCTACTCCAGAATCATTTTCAAGGTACCCATGCTCGATGATTTGAGTAGAGAAATCACGCTCTGCCACCACATCTGCTTCTGAAAAACCCTTTTCAATGTCACCAAATATAATCGGTTGTTCAAAGAACACATTCGGCTTACCATCGTGTACCTGTGGTGCCCCATCTTTAAGGGCCTCTTCATATGTGATCGCTGACGGCAATTCCTCGTAGACAACCTTGACCTGGTTCATACCCTCAATCGCTGCCTTTTCTGTGATTGCAACAACAGCAGCAACAGGATCGCCTATCATGCGCACCTTGCCTCCGCACAGCACAGGTTGGTCATCACCAGCCATCTTCAGGATGTTTGTTCCCTTGACATCTTCCGCGGTGAATACAGCTAGGACACCAGGCACCGAGAGTGCCTGAACCTTATCGATGCTTATGATTTTAGCGTGGTGATGGGGGCTCCTTACCACCTTCATGTAGGTGCAATTGTCAATGGGGATATCATCAACAAAGAGCGTTGTTCCGGTTGCTTTTGCAAGAGAATCCCGACGCGGAACCTCGTCACCAATGATCTGTCCGGTTGTCTTTATTTCCAGGGACGGAATCTCTTTGCGAAGAAATGCGCCTGCATTTTCTATGGCCTCAAAGACCTTAATATATCCGGTACATCGGCAGAGATGAGGCTGAATAGCCTTCGCAATTTCATCACGTGATGGTTTTGGATTTTTATCAAGCAGTGCCTTGGTTCTGATAATCATGCCAGGTGTACAGAAACCGCACTGGATTGCCCCATTTGCAGCAAAAGCAAGCTGAATAGGATGGGGGTTTTCAAGGGTGCCGATGCCTTCGATGGTCACTATCTTCTTGTCTTTTGCTTTTTCTACTGGGTACCTGCACGACATAGTAACCTCTCCGTCAACGAGAACTGCGCAGGTCCCGCAATGTCCGGCTGAACAACCCTCCTTTGTTCCTGTTAGGTGAAGATCCTCACGAATTACCTTTAATAGTGTTTTTTTCGGATCTACAATGATCCGCTTAGGGGTCCCGTTAATGTTCAGTGTAATCTCCTCCATGCTTCCTCCCTCCTTATGATTAATGCGGTACGGAAAATCTCTGTCTCATGCACAGAAATTTAACTTAAGTAATCATGGTTGTTAAGGTCAGTCAATACAAATAGTTTTACGAATTACTAAAAATAACTTATAGTTATTTTGTGAAAAAACAGGTTCTGAGCAGTTCCGGGAACACCATGGAGTTTTTTTCTATGGTGATAATATCGGATAGGGATGACGAGCAAAAAAGGTATCATTGGAAGCATCGTTACTGTCAGACATGCTGGCGATGAACACGTTAAAGACGGGCCAGATTCATCAAAGCGGGGAAGGATACCGTTTTCTTGCACAGGAAATAACTGCGTTTCTACGCAGAGTCGGTGCAGTCCCATAATTACCAAGCTGTTAGTTTGATAGTTTGTGGGTTATTTAGCATACTAGCTGGCAATAAACATTTCAACATTTCAAGAACGTCCCTGAAACCTGAAACCCTGAGGCCAGAATCCACGGTGTGTGACGCATAATCAGTAAGCTATTTTTTTTACCCTTTATCCATTACTGATCACGGCAGAAATAATATATAATGACAAATTATTAAAATTACTAACTAAATAAAACTTATTGTGACTTGACTGGACAATCTTCAAAAGATATAATGTGGCTACAGAATTCAAAGAGAGTAAGATTTTTTATATACCGAGGCGGTGTCGATTACAAAGGCCGTGTAAGGAAGCACATGAGATTGTAAATTTTTTAAGGAGGAACAACGAATGAAAAGTGGTGTCACTCGTATAATGAGGAGAATTGACAGTAAGACGGTTTTTGTTGCGTCGATAATGTTCGCTATCGTTCTTATGGTTAATGTAAGTACGGGTGGAGAGCCGACAAAGGATGGTCTGGTTGAATATATTGGGGCCCAGAAGAATATGTTTGAAACAGGGAAGGCAGAGGGGGTTCTAAACCTGAAGTTCTTTCAGGGCAAAGAGAACATGTATGCTGTGGGTCCTGCAGCCTTGCTGAATGGAGAAATTACCATATTGAATTCAAAGCCGTATGTCGCCAAAGTCCGTGAAAACGACTACCATGTCGATAACACGCTGAACCACGATGCACTTTTTATTGTATGGGCGCAAGTTCCCCGCTGGAAGGATATCCCTGTTCCAGAATCTGTCAACACCTATGTTCAACTTCAAAATTTTGTTAAGGATCAAGCTGCTGCGTTGGGAATGGATACCTCCAAACCAATCCCGTTTCAGTTCAGTGGAACACCGGTAGAGATAGTATGGCACATCAATTGCGACAAAACAGACAACAAACCGATTACAAGAGAATTGTTTGCCAAATCGAAGGCCATCTATACTATGAAAAATGAACCGGTCGATATAATAGGTTTTTACTCCGAAAGACATTACGGAATATTTATCAGCCAGTATGCTCCTGCTATAAAACCTGGTTCAGGGGATAAGAACGCAGTGCATATGCACCTTATTTCACGCACAACGAAGGCTACGGGACATATTGATGATATTACTCTTGGAAAAGGCATGACACTTCGCCTGCCCGATAGATAAATAATGTTTCTAGGAAACTGTACTCACCACAATGGGTTTCTGGAGTGAGAGTTCCAGGCACTATAGAAAAACACGATCCTGAGCATCAGGCACATGTCTGTCGCTTTCTCGGCATTCCCCTTCATGAATATGAAGACTGGTTAGCGTGCTATAATATCATCCACTGGAGAAGATTTAACAACTTCTTAATGGAGCTGAGGGACAAGATAGAGGAGTGCAAAAGAAACAAAGATCAGCTATGTCTAACACTAAATGAAACTCTGAGATTATATGGGATAGAAGATCGGATCTTAAATCCAATACAGGAAGAGCACCTTTTAGAATTGACAAATCGGATATTGGACGAACATGACTTAAACTGGTTCTTTGAAAATCACGAAAGAATAATAGAAGAGTTGGAAGAAACCTTCGAGAAGCAAAGCTACGAGCAACATCAAGGTTCAGCATAGTATTAATCTACTCAACTCTGATCACTGCTTCTTTTTAGGACTATCAAGTTTCGAATTTCCACTGAATAAAATGTTGCTTATGCGGAGAGGTTAAAATCAACGCTGGTGTGCCGAAGGTTTTTCTCTCGGCTGTAGGGCAATGCTCCTCCCTGGCAGCCAGGACAAATGGCCCCATCCTCACTGCGGTATGCCTCTTCACAGGACGGACAGATGGTAATGGAAGAGTTTTTCCGCTTGTTTACGGGATCAATAATAACCGTGATTTCTTCAAGGCTGCAGATATCTGATCCTGCTTCCATTATTTCTCGAAGGAGTGAATCAGCATCTTGTTCCTTCTTCGGAATAAGCTTTAGATACCAGCCTTTGATCTGGGGAAACTTTTCAAGGAGCTTCCAATCAAGGTAGACCCGGATCCCCCTTCCCGTGTGTTTTTCGTAAAAGGTTAGGGCATAGCGGCCGACATCCACAATCTTGAGCCATTGATTTCCTATAGAGCACGGTGTGAGAAGCTGAACTGCATCGGGTAAACACTTTGACGTCTCGCATATGACATCGTACTCGCCCCCTTTGGGAAGATGCTTATACGCATAATCCACCATAAAACCACCTATTAAAACACCGGGGGCAGGACTTCCGTGAAATGAAGCAGCCATTTTTATGAACTCATTCAAATTATATGAAAGGATATTCGACACTATTTTCTCCTATGTTGAGAAGCAAAAGGCTTACATCCAAAAATGCTTTGCCTTTTTTTATCATCTTCGGTCGAAGATATCATACTGAATTTAAAGTCTTGTGCCCGGAGTGGAATAACCGGGCACAAAGTTTCAAATAGCAAGAAAGCGTCACTCAAATGCGCAGCTTGACAAGGCGACAGGCATTGCTGTTCATTGTTATATAACCTGAAACGGGATCTTTTAGCTGCGCGTCCAAGAGTATGTTACAGTTTGCTTCAGCCCATCCATGAGGCACAGATACAACCCCTGGTTTAATGTCCTGGGTGACATTTGCTTTCATCCTTATGGAACCCCTTGGGGTTTCAATACCGACTAACTCACCGTGACTGATGCCATACTTTGCAGCTGTGATAGGATTCACTTCCACTTCTGCATCAGGTATTCTTGCTCGTAAAGCTGTCACATCATGCATCTGTGCGTTGATATACTCAACCTGTCTGTTGCCGGTGAGTAAGATCTCGGGGTATTCCTTTACTATTTCAGGATTCGCTACTGCGCTCTGGTGTGGTTCCATGTGAACAGGCAGCCCGGAATGGCCCAACTCCACCATTCGCGACGAAAACAGTTCTATTTTGCCGCTCGTGGTTGCAAAAGGTACCTTTTCAAAGAGCCTGTATTCCTTTTTACCAAAGTATACACCTGCGGGATGATCAGTGAGGTCCTTCATGGTGACGCCGCTGGTTGAGAAAAAGTGTTCCGCCACTTCTTCATCTGTATTCCAGGGAAAATGTTCAGCGTAACCCATTTTACGGCCCAATTCAGTCCAGATCAACCAGATGGGTTTGCTCTCATAGAGCGGTTCTACAACTTTTTTGCGCAGCATCACATAAGGCTCACAGTAGGATATGCCATAGGGGAATCCGCCAATACCGGTTTCTTCCAGAAAGGTACAGGCAGGCAAGACATAGTCAGCGAGGTACCCTGTTTCAGTCATATTGGGGTCAATGTTGACAAAGAGTTCAAGGTTTTTTATTCCTTCCAGGAACAATTTGGTATCAGGGAAGGTCAGAAGCGGGTTGCTGCCTGAGCTGATAAAAGCTTTTATGGGGTAAGGCTTCTCTGTTTTCATGACCTCGGTCATCAATCCTGCTGAACCATAGGGGGGTGGACGTTTGGAAAACTGATGGAATACGGGAAATTCGTCCCATCCAAGGTTGTTTTCCTCCTGGGGCAGACGCAGATCAGCCAGCCTGACCTGCGGACAGGTTACCCACCCACCAGGCACATCAACATTACCGGTTATTGCCATCAGTATTGAGTAAGCCCTGTTCGTCTGGAGGCCATTGGCGAACTGATTCATATGGCCCACCCCTTCAAGGATACAAGCGCTTTTTGTCGTGGCAAAGATCCGTGCTGTACGTACAATCTCTGAAGCAGGAACACTGCTGATCATCTCAGCCTTTTCAGGGGTAAACTCCCGTACATGCTCTGCCAGCTTGTCAAAACCGAAGGTATATTTTTCAACAAACTCCTTATCCCATAGGTGTTCCTCTATGATGACATTCATCATGGCAAGGGCTATGGCGCCATCAGTACCGGGACGCGGCTGCAAATAGATTCCCAATCTGGAAATGGGAATGCGACGGGGGTCAATTGTTACGAGTTTTGCACCGGCTTCAACCCGTTCACGAACAATCCTGCCTACAGGGGGGTAGCTTTCATCCGGGTTGCGACCCCAGAGTAGAATACAGTTAGCATTCACAGGTTCTTCTACTGGATAGCGTCCGAAGGTTATTTGCCGCGCCAGGATGCGGGTGCGAAAGCACATACCTTCGGGATTAAAGAAGTTAGGTGTGCCGAAGGCCCCTTTGAAACGCTGATTAAATGCTGCCATCTCGAAATGTTCAACGCCGACTGAACCAGTCCAGGTTGCAAGCGTATGTGCGCCATACTTGTCTTTCAGTTGTTGCAGTTTGGTAGCTATCTCTCCTATAGCATCATCCCAGGATATTCGCTGGAAATGGCCGTTAACCTTTTTCATTGGGTATTTTAAACGGCTGGGTGAATAGAGCATATCCATAAGCCGATCGCCTTTCGGGCATAATCTCCCCTTACTAATGGGATTCTCTTTCGTGCCTTCCACCTTCACCAGTTTGCCGTTCTCAACGTATGCGTTTACACCGCAACAGTTAATGCATAAACCACAATCTGTCTTGATCACTTCCATAATTCTACCTCCAACGATTTTTAAACCTTCTGACTTGTTGGTTCTTGTGCACTATGTTTTACAAACGTCTACCCGAATATCCTTCTGAATTCTGACTGGCAATAACCCATTGTTTGTGGCCATATATTTCGTAAAAGTTTATGCCATCATAAAGTTAGGGAAATTATAACCAAAAATAACAGGAAAGGCAATAACAAAACTATTAATGCAATTATGAAACATCATCATACGAATGCTGTGGTGTAATCAGTATGGTCATAACAACACGTACTGGTTATTGAATGCAACCCTGTATCATCCATGAATGGCAGGGAGAGAGAAACCGGGTTCTATTTATGAATATTGTTGCGTGTTCTGCGTTACAGTACGCCGAAAATAATTGATAACCCATTGAAAAAGTAGAGCATTCTAACGTATTTCCCGTGCTGGTCAAGGAGAACCCAATCCTCAGTGCTCCTCACGATACGGATTAACCTCAAAAAGATAGGGACTGTCATGAGTGATAAGAGACCAGGCCATGCCAGAAGTCCGGTTGCAACGAGGGCGATGATGGTAAGGTAAATAATAGTTAGCCATAGAATTAATACGATGAAGGACCACTGTTTACCGAGACGTACCGCAAGAGTCCTCTTGCCGGCTGACTCATCAGTACCCATATCTGGAAGGCTTTGATAATAAAGGATAGAGGCCACCATCAGACCAACAGGAACAGAAACAAAAAAAGCATCCCAACTTGGCTTGTCAGCAATAACCCAATAGGTCCCCACTACCATGATAGGTCCCATATTGACTGCAACAAAAAGTTCTCCAAGGCCGTGATAGCCGTAACGAATAGGAGGTGCAACGTAAAAGAGGCTACTGAAAAAGGCAAAAAGGATGAGTGGCGCAAGACCGTAGAGCCGGAGGCCAAACACAATATAGAGAGAAATAATAAACCCGATAAAATAGAGAAGGATGATTGCCCAACCGAGTTGGGACAGGGTTATTTTATCCTGATGAATCACTCTTGACCCGCCAATGGCATTCCCTAAGTCAGCGCCCTGGATGTAGTCAAAGTAATCATTTGCAATGTTTGTGACAAAATGGACCACAAAACAGGCGATAAGAACCAGGAGAAATCTCGTCCCACTCCATCCATGGTCTTTTGCCATAAGAAATCCAATGATAATCGGGATAAGGGTGGCAATAAAAAAAGGTGGTCGGCTTGCCTGAATCCATGCTTTTATTTTCTCTTTATCCATATATCCCCGGAAACATGCTTATAGTTGTAAGCTCATGGCAAATCCGAAATCTTTTGCTTAGAGCTATAAACTACAGGCTGGTTTCGTTCCCACATGCAGGTATGTTACACCAAAGGTAAGGCTGTATGCATCAACATTTTCAATACCGGTTTCCTCCATTAGAGCAGTGAATTGATCATGAGTGGGAAAGTTCATAATGGAGTCGGCAAGGTAATGGTAGGCACCAGGGTTTGAAGAGAAACGCTTCGCAAGGCGGGGCAGAATGTAATTCAGGTAGATATTGTAGAATATTTGAAAGAAACGATTACGGGTAAAAGTCATCTCAAGAATCATGATTTGCCCCCCGGGCACGATTACCCGACGCATTTCCCTCAGAGCTCCCTGTCTGTCAGGAATATTTCGGATACCGAAGGCCATGGCAGCCACATCGAATGTGTTGTCTCGAAAAGGCAGATGGAGAGCATCACCTGTCATGAACTGTATTCTTTTGGTGAGCCCTTCCCGGTTGATTTTTTTCTGGCCTGCCCGAATCATTTCTGAAACAAAATCGACCCCACATACAGTAATATCTGGATATTTTTGTGCTGCATCCACAGAGAGGTCGCCGGTGCCACATGCAATATCGAGAAGTTGTTTCGTCTTGAAGAAGTGCATTTTTTTTATGGCAAAACGGCGCCATGCCATATCCCGCCTCAGGCTCAGGAAGTGATTAAGAAAATCATACCGTGGAGTTATAGTGGAAAATATCTCCTTTACCATGCCCACCCGTTCTTTTTCAGTGACATCACGAACTGACGGATATACCTTGTTTATATGTTTTTCCATTTGCAGAGCTTTCTTTCGAGAAGGTCGAAAACCTCATACAGAATAATGCCAATGCAGGATAAGGCGATAATACCTACAAACATAGTAGAATAATCTGCACGCCCCCATGCGTCGATGATGTAAAAGCCAAGACCTTTCCTTGTTGCAATCGATTCGACAAAAAAGAGAACAGCGACAGCTGTGCCTGTTCCAATCCGCAGCGATGTAAAGATTCCAGGAAGGCTTATGGGCCATACCACGTGCCGGTAAAAGTGCCACCGGTTTCCCCCCAGAGATTGTAAGGAGTAAATGACTTCTTTACTAATCTTCCGCGCACTGTCTCGTGTTGTGATAAGCAGTTGAAAAAAGATAATCATTGTGATGAGTACAATTTTACCCATATCTCCAAGACCAAAGAGCACGAAGATTATGGGCATGAGAACAATCTTGGGGATAGGATACCCGAGATAGATGAGAGGGGCGAAAAGGCGGTCAAAGCGCTCATTGCTTCCGAGAAAAAGGCCTATTGGCACAGCCAGAATAAATCCAAAAAACAGACCAGCAAGGATGCGGTAGAGACTCAATCCCACGTGGCTCCAAAAAGGGGCCTTGTCAAGCTCCAGAACGCCTTGCCGAAGGACAACAAAGGGGTCTGGAAGCAGATTACTGCCAAGAAGCAGGGAAAGTACATACCAGAGCCCATAAATAAGGATGATGGTGACAAGGTATGTGATGAGAAGTTGTCTCTTCTTCAATCCAATCCCTCGAGAAGGTTTCTGAGTCTTGTGCTCAGCTCAAAGAAACCCGGTTTAGTACGATAATGTAAATCGCCAACGCCAGGATTCTCCAAAATGGTGCACAAGCCGCATGCTTTGTTATTCAGTATGAGAATCCTTTTGCCAAGAAAAATGGCCTCCTCTATGTTATGGGTGACAATGATGAAGCTAAATTGTCGGTGACCGAAGACAGCCAACAACCGGTCCTGCAATCGTTCTCTGGTGATGGCGTCAATCGCAGCAAAAGGTTCATCGAGCAAGAGGAGGGCAGGGCGCAGGATCAAAGCTCTCGCCAGGGCGACCCGTTGACGTTGGCCACCGCTCAACTGATGTGGATAAAGGTGATCGAGGCCTTCAATACCGAGGACACTTTTAAACTCAGAAAGCCTTTTCTCCGGGATCTTCAGTTTTTGGAACCTTGCGCCAAGAAGGATGTTTGCCTCCACCGTTTTCCAGGGAAACAGACCATATTCCTGTAGTACCAGACCAATTTTTCGCGTAGGTCCATTGATCGGTTCACCATCGATCGTAATGGATCCCCGGGAAGATTGCAGTAACCCTGCAATTATCAGAAGCAGTGTCGTTTTTCCGCATCCGGAGGGGCCCATGATAGCAAGGGAGTCCCAGGATGAAAGGGTAAAGCTGACATCTTCCAAAACCTTTTTTGGTTTGTTCAGGCCGGGGAAATACTTACTGAGTGATTCTACGCAAAGGAGGCTATTGGACATAACCCTCAGCGACAAATTGTCCGTATGTCATATCTGTTTTTATGACATTCTTTTCTCTAAGCCAGCTGTAGACATCCATGACTTCTTTATTTTTGGGCACGTTCAATTTGGGGAATGCAGGTATGGCGAAGCTCTGATGAAGTGGTTCAGGTATTTTGCACTCGCGGTTCATGGTAGGTCGAACCTCATCAGGGTTCTTGTTAATATAATCGTTCCCTTTCTGTACCGCCTGCAGAAAGGCCTTAACAGCATCAGGGTTTTTTGCAAGGAACTGATCACTAAAAACAAGGACCGTGGGAGTCAAACCGGTTTTTCGGTCATCGATCATTACCCGTGCTCCTTTCATCTCAGCCAGTGTAACCAGGGGTTCGGGAAGGATAGCTGCTGGAACCTGATCGCTCATCAGCATTTGCAGACGTATAGGAATGCTCTTTACCTCAACAAGGTTGATCGTATTAGCGGCAATCCCTTTTTTTTGCAGAAGCCTTGTCATGAGGTAGTCAAGCATGGTATTCGAGCTGCATGCAATCCCTGCAGAGGAAAGGGCATGTAAGTCTTTTTTTGGATATTTTGGTCCTGCCAGGATGGCAAACATCCTCTGCTCGTTCTTTATGTTGAAATGGGTGGCAACAATCTTGACGAGAGTTCCGTTGGCAGTCAAAACCATTGGCGTGATCATATCCCCAAAATATCCCGAGATCTGGCCAGCAGACATGGCAACGTCCTTTTCCATGGCAGAATTGAAGGGCACCAGCTCCACGTCGAGGCCTGCATCCTTAAAATAACCCTTCTCAGCAGCCACAAAAAGAGGCAGCGCCTGTATCACAGGAAGCGTGCCAAACTGGATGGTAACAGAAGGGGATTTTCCTCCTTTATCCTGACCTGAAGGGGAACAGCCCCAAAATCCATGCATTGAGAAAACAGTCGCAACGAGCAATATACAAACCTTTATTGACCGCATGAAGACTCCCCTGTATATAATAATATTCGTGACCCGTAACACGTATTCAGTGATCGGTTTTCAACCCCTTACGCGTTCACCGGTCACGGGTCACTTCCTTTCCCGTCAGTCCTGCCTTTTCTGTCTATCCCGTTTCTATCTTACGATCTCTGAAACTTCTCATTCAACACCCTTTTGAATCTCGGAGCATAAATTATGTCGAAGGCATCTTCTTTTCCAGGAAAAAGTTTCAGGGCATGTTTCCTGACTCCCTCGACTACCCGGATGGCTTCATCATGATTCAGCTTTTGAGATCGCAGGTATTCAATTGCGAAATCAACGATGAATCTTAAACGCCGCAGCTTTTTTTCTTCTTCCTGTAAAGAATCATCCATGTTTTTTTTGGGGCTTAGCTGTAAGCTGTAAGCTTATAGCAAATGCTAAGTCTATTTTCAGTTCTGCCATCTCTCTCAGCTATGGGCTGGTGTATCAGATCTCTACCTGTCATTGATCACACGTCACCGTTTTTCCTGTTTTCCCACTCTTCTGGCCTTACTTCCTGTCTTGTCCTTTTGTCTTTTCTTCTCCCTTCACACTTTTCACTTTTACTTCCTTTCCCGCCTTTCTGGCCCTTATCATTTCCCGCAATTCAACAAAAAGCCATAAACCGATCCCTGTAGATATTGCGATATCTGCAACGTTAAATGCTGGCCAGTGCAGGTTCTGGTAATGAAAATCAAGGAAATCTGTAACGTAACCATAGAATATTCGTTCATAAACATTCCCCACAGCACCAGAGAGGATCAATGTAAGGGCAAACATCTTTCCCATAGAGATGCGGTATACAATCAATATGTAAACAAGCGCTAAGATGATGAGGAGAGGAAGATAGGTGAAAAATTGTTTTGCAAAACCAAATCCGGCTAAAATACCAAAAGCCCCGCCCATATTTCTTGCATGAACTATGGAGAAAAATGGAGCCAGCTCGATGATTTCCATGTAGCTCAGGTTTTGGATAATGAGGAGCTTTGTCCATCTGTCAAGGAGGAAAATACAGGGGATTATGAGGAGGATAAGGTATCTGCGCATCGTTTACAGGTATTCGGGAATTTCCCTGCAGCAGCAGTAATGTCTGTTGCATACTGCCAGCATCTCTCACATTTCTGACCATCTGCCTTGGAGACGGTAATTTCTGTGTCACTGTCCCCTTTCTGCAGGTCAATCTGAGATACAATGAATACATCTTTTAGTTCATGTCCCAGCCGGCCAAGCAATGCAAAATCGCTCTCACTTGCTTTAATGACAATCCTTGTGTCAAGAGAGTGTCCAACAACCTTTTCAACCCTTTTTTCTTCAATCTTTTTGTTGGCCAGTTCTCTGATCCGCCAGATCTTTTCCCATTCTTCCTCAACCTCAGGCCTGATCAATTCCTTCCTGGATTCCGGAAAAGATGCGAGAAAGATGCTTTCTTCCTGAACATACCCTTTGAGAAAAGTCCACATCTCCTCGGCAGTACAGGAAAGGATAGGCGCAATAAGCTTTAAAAGAGAAACCAGGGTTTCATATATGACTGTCTGGGAAGCACGCCTCTTCAATGCATTCTTGTTTTCCACGTAGATCCTGTCTTTTACTATATCGAGATAAAGGGCACTCAGGTCAACAGTGCAGAAATTCTGGACTGCGTGATAGATGGTGTGGAAGGTGTAGGTATTGTATGCATCTCTCACTCGTTCGATGAGTCTGTGAAGTCTCGATAAAAGCCATTTGTCAAGATAGGAAAGTTGATCGTAGGAAACACTGTGCTGTGTCGGATCAAAATCATCGTGGATGTTGGCGTGGAGAAACCTTAGGGTATTTCTCACTCTTCGGTATGTTTCCACGAGTCTGTTGATGATATCTTTCGAAATTTTAATATCGTCCCGGTAGTCCTCGTAAGTTGCCCAGAGTCTCAGAATTTCAGCGCCATACTTCTCGATAATCTCCTCTGGCGCTATAACATTGCCTAGGGATTTAGACATCTTCCTTCCGGTCCCGTCTACGACAAAGCCATGGGTTAGAACAGACTTGTATGGTGCCTGTCCTTCGTTTCCCACCGACGTCAGAAGAGAACTATGAAACCAACCTCTGTGCTGATCACTGCCTTCGAGGTACATATCAACGGGGTAGGTAAGCTCCTTGCGTTCCTTGCAGACTGCAGCCCAGCTGACCCCTGAATCGAACCATACGTCCAGGATATCTTCTTCTTTGACAAAGGTCGGGTTGTTGCATTTTTTACATGTGGTCCCCCGGGGCAGAAAATAGGAGGCATCCTTCTCAAACCAGATGTCTGCGCCTGACTCCTCCACTGCCTTGATCACATTCCTGAAGGACTCATTACTCCAGAAAGGCTCTCTGCACTTCTCACAATAGAATATAGTAATGGGGATACCCCACGTCCTTTGTCGGGAGATGCACCAGTCAGGCCGCACCTGAAGCATGTTGAATATCCTGTCCCTCCCCCACGTTGGGATCCATCTCACCCTGTCTATTTCATCGAGAGCCTTCTGGCGCAATCCGTTTTTGTCGAGAGATATAAACCATTGCTCAGTTGCCCTGAAAATGACTGGTTTTTTGCACCGCCAGCAGTGAGGGTAGGAATGCTCAATCTCCTCCTGGTATAGAAGCCGTCCGAGTTCCTGGAGTTTCTTAATCACATGCTGGTTGCTATCGAATACATTCATGCCCCTGAAGAATTCGACTTCGTCAAGGAATTCTCCTCTTTCGTTGACCGGGGAATAGATATCGAGGCCGTACTCAATCCCAGTTTCATAGTCTTCTTCACCATGCCCCGGGGCTGTGTGAACAGCTCCTGTACCGGTATCAGACGCAACATAATCTCCATATACCATCACAGAATCCCTCTCGATGAAGGGATGTTTGAAGGAGAGCTTCATTAATGAATCAGCTGGTATTTCCCCGAGAATTTTATATCCTCCTATACCAGCCTTTTGATTAATTTCTTCGACAAGCTCTTTTAATGCAATGTAAATTTCTCCGCCAACGTCAAAAGCAACATACGTGAAGGTTGGGTTGATTGCTATGGCAAGATTGGCAGGCAATGTCCAAGGTGTGGTTGTCCATATGAGCATAAAGATTGGCTTATCAGGATACGCAGCAAACGGTCCTTCATAGCTTCCGGTATAGGGGAATTTCACATAGATGGAGGTCGACTTCTTCAGCTCATACTCAATCTCCGCCTCGGCCAGGGCTGTAAGACAACTCATGCACCAGTGAACCGGTTTTTTCATCCTATACACCTCGTCTCTTGCAAAAAACTTCTGTACCTGTTCTATGATTGTGGCCTGGTAGCGGTAGTCCATGGTTATGTAAGGTTTTTCCCACAGTCCTATACCGCCGAGCCTTTTAAACTCTTCTCTCTGGACATCAATGAAGCTCTCTGCGTATGCCCTGCACCGATGCCGAATGTCAAGTTTCGACAGAGAAGCCTTTTTTTCCTTCATTTCTTTCTCGACCTGGTGTTCTATTGGCAATCCATGGCAGTCCCATCCAGGAATGTAGTCTGCACGAAAACCTGTCATGAATTTGGATTTGACAATAATATCTTTAAGGATTTTATTCAAAGCGGTCCCGAGGTGGATATGACCGTTTGCATAAGGAGGGCCGTCATGGAGAATGAAAAGTGGATGATTGGCAGCCCTTTCTACGAGTTTGCCATACAGCTTCATATCTTCCCATGACTTGAGCATCTCCTTTTCTTTTACAGGAAGGTTGCCTTTCATGGGGAATGGTGTTTTAGGCAGATTCAATGTGTTCTTGTAGTCCATGTGATTTTACGTCCTTTTGAATTATGTGCCCTTTCAGCTATTAGCTCTCAGCGACCAGTTGAAGCGACAGGGCGCACATTGAGTGGGTTTTGAAAAGAACCTTGTGTGCTGTCGGCTGATTGCTGTTGCCCAAAGTTTCTGTGTAAAATTATCACAAAGATGATAAGTATTCAAGAACAAAGGGGAGGAAGAGCTGGAAAGGCAGGAAAGGACGTGAAAAGCAGTAATGCGTGATCTGTAATAAGTAGTATGGCGCTGAAAACTGTTTACTGATTGTGTGTTTGTATAACGGTTTTTTGCCTATGCTATACTTATGAATAAACAGATAAAGAGGAGGATGATATGACGACAAAACTTATGGATTATTTCAACAGGATGCCAAGGTTGGGATGTCTGAGCACTGCAAGCAAAGAAGGTAAAGTTAATGTAGCCTACTTTGGTTCTCCACGAATGATTGATGACAAGACCATTGTCATGGGTCTGGGTAAGAACAGGACATTTTTCTATCTCCAGGAGAATCCCTACGGAGTTTTCATGATAATGGAGCCGGGAAAAGTCCTTACTGAGTGGAAAGGGGTAAGGCTTTATGTGAAGATGACCGAGTGTGCCACTTCAGGTTCAAAGTATGAGGAGTTCAAGGCTCAGATGGCAAAGAGTGCAGGAGAGGCAGCGGCTAAATTAATTCATGCTGCTGTTACCTTTGAAGTCTATGAAATGAAGCCACTCGCAGATTTTGGACAAGGGTGGGAAAAGTCAATAGGAGTATAGTAAACCCAGAACCTTAAGCTGTAAGCTGACAGGAAATACAGTTGATCGTTTCTTATTGATAGATTGTGGGGGCAGATCGCAACCTGCCCCCTTATTTTTCTATAACTTAAAGATCAAAAGAAGCGAAACAACGAGAGAGTATATAACCAGAGACTCAATCATAGCCAGACCGATGATCATCGGGGTTGTGATCTTTCCGGATGCACCGGGATTCCTGGCAATGCCGTCCAACGCTGACGCTATACTCCGTCCTTGTCCGATAGCTCCACCGAATGCTGCGATGGCAATACCCAGACCAGCGGCAAGTGCCACCATCTGTTTTACGCCTGAATCGAGGCCGCCTGTTGCTGCCCCTTCAGCAGCCATAGCGATACTGACGAAGGAAAAGCTGATGAAAACTCCGAGAAGCATGGTAACTACGAGAACTTTTTTCATAAAATCTCACCCCTTTCTTATATTTGTTTAATGTTCTTCATGGGAAATAGCCCCTGAAAAATATGCCATGGACAGAAGCATAAAGACAAATGTCTGGACAAATGCAACGAATAAACCGAGAAACATAACAGGTAGAGGAACCAGAATAGGAACCAGGCCGAAAAAGATCGCAGTCACAAGGTGGTCGCCTGTTATGTTGCCAAAGAGACGAAGACCCAAAGATAAAGGCCTCGCTATGTGGCCGATAAGCTCAACAGGTATCATAAGCGGGGACAGTGCCCACATTGGTCCCACAAACTGCTTCAAATATTTGAACCCATGTTCCTTAAATCCATAATAGTGAGTCAAGACAAACACGGTTAGGGAACATGCAAAGGTTGTGTTTACATTGTCCGTGGCAGGAAGAAAACCCGGCACGAGGCCCGAGAGATTGTTGAACAGGATAAAAAGGCCCAGTGTTCCCACGATGAGGACAAACTCCTTGCCTCGCGGACCCATAGTGTCAACAACGATGTTTGCAAGGCTCTCAACTATCAGCTCAACCGCATTCCTGAATGTCAGTTTGGGTGAGGGGACAATATCATCCTCAGTCTTTTTGAGTTGCTTGTAACCCATAATAACGATCACGAGGATAATTGCCGAAACGATAATTCCATTAAATACGTGAGGCTGGTCTCTCAGAATTGGAAAGAGCTCGGCCCATGACCAATCATGCCCCATTTTTTTGCCTCCTTTTCAAAGCAGGGTTCCAAAGACTGGAAAACTGATTTATCACTACGGAAATAAATACCGTTGATAACCCAATGAGGAAAAAAACTACATCTATATCACCGTATATCACAACAATAGCTACGAGCGCGATAAGGATGAGGAATTTTATCGGAAGCTTTATGGCAAGCTCTACTTTTTTACCTTCGGGCTTCAACAGGCCACCTTCTATAATCTTCTTGATGAACCTGAAATTGAGGGTCATAATGGCACTAGCTACAGCAAAACTAAACACGTATTTGAATTCTCTCATGACAACTATGGCAAGGATGGATCCAATCACGAGGACGACGATGTTTATACGTTCAATATCACTTATCTTTGTTTCTTTCATTTTCCTTTTCAAGCTTTTTCATCAACTGATAGATAGATTTCATGGCTGCTACAATACCAAAAATCATGAATATAATGGTTAAGTAAGGAGAAGTCATGAAATATCGGTCAAGGAAATAACCGATAGCAATCCCAATGGCCACGCACAGACCCATTTCCAGGCCAAGGGAACTATAACTTATAAGGGATTTAACCAAATCCCTTTTATCATCTGATAAAGACTTGACCATTTCGAGCCCACTTTTATTTATCATACGGGCATCGGTTAGTCAAACTTTTTTTGTGATTTCTTTCACTTTTTACTGAGACTGATATATCTGCCTCTTATTACAGGGCAATCCGTTTCTAATTAATCTGAGCTGCCGGTGATTCATGTCTTTCCTTCCTGTTCAAAAAAGAACCCCCAGGCAATCCCCATCTTTTTAATTCGCTCCAATAGTGCCGCATGACTTCGAGGCATGAGTTTGTTGAATGGCCCGTTGATTGTCATAACGTCATAGAGTTAATCAACAGATTCCGCATTCAGTTTCTTCTTGATACTGTTTTCTTCTACGAGAAGACCTATTTCTTTAAAAGGTTTTTGCTTGCCCCAAAAGGGTAAACAGGGAAGGTCTCAAAGAGCATGAGATCTATCCAGCTTTCCCTGCTCGCTATGAGCCCTCGAGCATCCGTATCTACGACATTGATAACGCGGCATCCCTGAAGGTCGATGAACTCGCAGATGACCTTTACTCCCTTTGGCCATTTCCAATCGGCCCTTCGTCTTGCAACTTCTTTTTCATCTTCCGGAGACCATGTGCAAATATTCATAAAGTACATAATATCAGCCCTCCTTCTGATTTAGTGGGCAACATGCCGCCCTTAATATAAGTATAGCAGAGGAAAAGCCTTTGTGAAGGAACAGCGCAAAATTTCTTTTGAATTTTCACAATCCTTGTGGTATAAAAAACGCTGCATGGGCCGTTAGCTCAGTCCGGTAGAGCAGTTGACTCTTAATCAATTGGCCCCAGGTTCGAATCCTGGACGGCCCACATGAAAAGAAGAAATTAGATAAGGATGGCAGGCTATATCCCCCTCAACAATGTGGGAGAGATCATATGAGGCTGGCATCTGTTACAGGCCGGGAGATAGTCTGGTAAAAAGAGTATCCCCAAAGAATATTTTCACCCATTCACATACATTGTGAGAGCCCATCACCTGACTACAGCATCTGTCTTCAGGTTCTCTTTTTCTGCTTCATTGCCATAGAACGTTCGTTGTAATACAGATTTCCGGTTATATTATCTTCAATGTCAATAAACGGTGGTATCTGCATATTGGCTGAGTCTCCTGTTGTTTCAACAGGTTCTATTTTCAGTATGATGACCCCCTCGTACTTTCCTGTATAAGTGTCGAGTTCACAGTACTGGTTACTCCAGAGGAAGCAGATGCGCTCCTTTTCGATGACATCGGTTTTTGGGTCTATGAGCTTTGTGAGATTGAGGTATTCCTGTTCTGTGATTAGTTCTTCTTCTTCAACCAATGTTTTCCGTGAAAGGAAGTACAGGTATGCCCTGTTTTGCCCGCGCTTCCGTATCCGTATCTCTTCATTCTTATTCTTCGAGCGCAGATACATCTGCTCCATGTGGATTATCTGGTGAGTGGGCAACTTTTCATGGCGAACGTTCTTTACAAGGAATTTCTCAGAAATCTGAAGGGGTGCCGGCAGTCCAAGAAAATGAGAGATTGCTGAAAATGCCCTGGCGATCTTTCCTTCAAAGTCAGTTGAGTTGTCGATGATTTTGAAATGAGGATGGCCCAGCCAGCTCTCGCGAATTTTCTGGTCTATAATGCGTGCCTCCTCAGGCGTTTCTATCCGTGCGCTGTTGTTCTCCCCTGTATAAAATGCTGGTGCACCTTCTGCTGCAGTAACAAGATGGATAACCCCATTGTACCTATCCCTGAGCCTGACCTCAGTCAACCTCTTTTTTTTCAGTATGGCTCTAAAATCGTCATCGGGCATGAATGCTTTGATGTCCATGATCCCTCTGTCGAGGAGGATGATTTTTTTTCGTTCTGGGAAGATGCGTGTTACTGTTTGCTGATAGGTCTCTTCAAAGGCAAGCTGCATATCGAGAATAGCTTCTTCATACATCACTACCTGTTTCGATTTGTTCATCTTACGCCTGTCAATGCCACTATTGGTAATCAGGGTTGCCGTTTCCGGGATAACGAATACCATAAAGCCATTATCTGACAGCCTCTCTGTGAGGTATGCCAGAGAGGAACTTTTGCCGGAACAGGGACCTCCCGTAAGGACAATCATGGAAACAGGTTCGATTAATCGAGAGTTCTTATACATGCTATACCCGGGCTTTAAATGTGATAAGCTTGTGAGGGGTAAATATATCATCCGGTGGCATGGTAATCAAGGGATGTCTTTCCGGGACCTTTCTTAAGGTGATCTATTTCGTAGATGGGTCCGGGTTGGTAGCACGGGAGATGTCACTGAAATAAATATCCTGATGGGGTATCTTTTTCTTCAGGATGTCTTCACTCTTGATTTTGGAGGATCTATTTTGTTCTGGTGGTGGGCGTTTTGTCAATTTTTTTGATACTCTGTTTGTAACCACCCTGGGCTGCTCAGTCTTCATGGTCTCCAGATCAATCTTAAACTGGTTCACTTCTCCCTTTAATTTCACTTCTTCCTTTTCAAGGTCAGTGAATTTACTTTCAACATGAGAAATCTGTATTTTGGGATCTAAGGTTGCAATCTGGGTCCTGAATTCCCTGAGGTGAGCTATGTCATTTTTTAGCACAGCCATGTCAGATTTTAGTATTATTACCATTGTCCCTAATGCGATGACCATGATAAAAAGGGCAACCGTCCCCAAGGGAAAGGCCTTATAGTGTTGCCTGTTTTCTTCTTTTGGTTCGGTTATCCTCTTTTTTGCCTGAAACGTTTCCAGCAAATCCTCAAAATTGACCGGGGATTCCTTCTTTTGTTTAACGATCTGCATTTGTCATGTTTCCTGAGCTTATATCTTTTGACATCAAATGAAAGAAACTTTGCAAATATGAGGCCACTCTTTTGTGTGCTATTTCTTTAAATGAGGTACCAGCGATTTACCATGAAACAGGCAATGGGATCAGGTTGGTCCAGCAAAAAAGTGAAAACTCAAAGGAGCGAAGCAAAGGTAAAAAAAGCGGTGTATGCGTAGACCATCAAGGTATGTCTGAAGCACTGGGAAAAAATAGCGTGGTACCTTGTCTCAGGTTGTGGAAATCCTGGATATGGGAGTTCTTGGATTTGACAAAGGCGAGAAGTCCTTTGTCTGTGCGACCATAGAAGTCCTTTATGAGCATTATAAAACTGTCCCCCTGCCGTACTTTGACTTTAACCATCCTCTTCCCCCGTTCTATTTTGGTCTGTAAAAGAACGGACTTGGGAGCAGTCTGAGGATCAACCTGGGTTTTGGAGACCATGATGTCGGTTTTAGAAATAGTGTTCTTTGGCGGAAATTGAGGAACCTCCTTCTCTTTCAAGCGCGCTGTGTTTGACTGCTCTGGAACATTTTCTTGCAGAGCCTTATCCTGTTCTGATTGAGGATTTGTCTGTGGGACAGCGCTTTGATTGGATACAGTAAATGATGTTGATGTATTGGCTGCTTGAAGGTTGCTTTCGATCGAGACCTCCTTTTGGGAATATATAGGAGAGAAATATCCGCTGCGGAAAGCGATCAACAGTACTACGCACAGGCACATGACTGCTGCCATGGCCCCGGTTTGCCATCTCAAATATTTTTTAAAATACGCGTGCTGTTTGGAACCCATAAGGTCAGTTATGGCTTCATTTGCAGCCTCGGATGTGACTGATTTCGTTTGACGACCAAAAGCTGTGACAAGGGCGTTGTCACAGAGCACATTTATAACGCGGGGAATTCCTTTGGCCTCTCTAAGGATGCGTTTGAGGGCTGATTTTGTAAAAGCAGATGTATCACTGGCGCCTGCTTTTTTAAGCCTATGCTGTACGTATGACAGGCTTTCATCTGGAGAGAGGGGTGTAATGGTGGTACGTATGGCCACCCGCTGTTTAATGTGGCGCAATTCATTTTTGTTTAGCAACGTCTCAAGTTTTGGTTGCCCGAGTAACACGATTTGCAGAAGTTTTTTTTCTTTGGTTTCAAGGTTTGAAAGAACAACAAGGTTATCGAGTGTTTCAACGGGCATGCTGTGGGCATTATCAATAAAAAGTGCGACCGTTCTGTCAGCCTTATCCTCATCGAGAAGAAACTGGCGCAATTCGGTTATCATTTCTGAAATGTTGTCAGTTGTTGTTAATCCAAATTGTCTGCTAATTGCTTGCAGAAGTTCGAGAAAGGTGATGTCAGCATTGTCGATGTAAATTGTTTTGAGATATTCCCTGTCCGATTTCGCAAGAAGAGCCTGGGCAACCATGGTCTTTCCCACGCCAACATCACCATAAATTACCATCAATCCTTTTTTCATACCAATGCCATAAACGGTATTGGCCATGGCCTGCTTATGACTTTCACTTAAAAAAAGGAATTCAGGATCAGGGGTGATATAAAAAGGTTCCTTTGTCAGTTGATAATAATCTAAATACATTGCCTTTTTCTTGCGTTTACCCCCCTGTTCCTTTCAAATTTACAGAAAGCAACGATCTTTTTGGATCGTTTGATGGTACCTGAAGGATTGCACTCCGTTTTTCCGGGACTGAAGGAGTGAAGGCTACCGTCACTGTGCAGGTTTCATTCGTGACGAGGGTAGAACTTGAGCAGGTATCTGCAGCCAAAGTAGAGAAATCTCCGGGATGGTCCCCTGCAATGGTGATTACGCCGATAACAAGATCAGTTATCCCCTTGTTCTTTAGGGTCAGTACTTTGTTGACAGGGATCCCGACGTTAACCTTGCCAAAGCTTAAAGTAGATGGTTTTTTGCTGATTTTCGGAGGTTTTGCCCTGGCCCTGAGATTTACAGTAAATACAGGTTTTTTAGGATCGTTAGAAGAAATTTTGAGGTGCGCTTTTCGGGCGTCATAATTATCCGTTGATGCAGCCACTGAAACAGTGCAGAAGTCATTTAAATTAGTGAGTTCCGCAGGACAATCATGGGCAGGAGTGAGGCTGAAGACCGAAGCGTCATCACCTGTAACGCCTATTGATGTTATTTGCAATGGAGATACCCCTGCATTTTTGACTGTAACTGCTAGAGGTGCAGATGGTACGCTTTGTTTGAGGTTTTTGAAGTTGAGCGAACGGGGGCTGACATAAATCTTGTATTCAGGCAGGAAGATTGCCTTGACAGTGATATCATGGGTCATTGTTATTGTGCAGGTATTTCCCGAAGGGTCGGGGCAATCGGTCCACTCAAAGAAAACAGACCCGGAAGAAGGTGTAGCGGTAACTGTGATCTCCTCATATGAATTGTAATAGCCTGTGCAAGTTGCTCCCACACAGGTAAGGTCTGTTGCAGTGATTTTTCCTTTGCCGGCTCCTTCTTTTTTAACGGTCAGCACATATGGCTTTGTTCTTCCGCCCCGGACAGGCCAGACAAAAGCAGTACCTGTTTTTGCCCGAGGGCCTAAAGCACCATCAAACAAATCTATGGCCCATGCCCTGTCAGGGTCATAGGCATAGCTCGTCGAGGCCCAGTATGAATCATCTGCCCCATATTGAACATTAATGAAATGATGTTTTGCTGGAAGCGCTGGTTCGCCTTGGGATCGATCAATGATGCTAAAAAGCTCCTTCGCGTTAGGCAGACGCCAGTCACCATAGCCACATGTGGTCAGGTTATTCGTATAAACTAATGCATCGCTCCATGTTTTTAGTCCATGGGTATTTGCATTTGCCGACCAGACCAGGCCGGTCAGGTTATCTTTAACGATATTGTTGATATCCTCACCGTCACAATCTGCATCTTGATCAATACACGGGCCTGTGGCATCACAATATGTCAGGGTAAAACGGGGGTCAGGCCAGGGAACTCCCACATTGAGACCAGGGGTTGTTGCGTAATATGCGTCATCATACGTTGCTTTTATTGAGATCTGGCCTGTCTCAGCAATCTGTCCTGGAGGGGCATTTTTATCCGGATTGCTGGTTCCCCGCACAGGCCAGATTAAACCATTAGCTGTCTTAGACTCTGCGACAACAGAGCCGTCCACCATGTCCATGATCCACGCGTTTACTTCGGGACTGATTGCGTCTGAAGTGGATGACCAATATTTTTTGGGCAACACATTCAGGAAGTAAAAACCCTTGGACGTGAGCCATTCAACATTATTGTCTTCCTCAAAATTAATGAGGCTCTGGAGTTCGTTAATATTGGGAAGCCTCCAGTCAGAAAACCCGCATTGAAAAAAAGCAGTCGGCGGATTCAAAACAGACGTTGCCCAGGACGTGTAGGAAGTGAGGTTCCAGGCCTGTCGGGACCACATAAGACCCGTGAGATTATCTATGATGCAGGCACGGCTCTTGTCCAGTTGGAAGCGCGGCACAGGCCAGGAAACTCCGGCTATGAAATCGCCATCCTGGCCTGTATTATCGCATTGTATGATATCACCCGAGCTACTGTAGCATGTGATCTGGCCGGTCTGGGGAAGTTCGATTGTTCCGCTGTGAACAGGGGTGACAGGAAACACTAATAAGAGAGTAACGAGACAGAACAAACAAGGGTGTGAAAAAAGATTTTGAAAAACTATTCTTGCGATTTTCATGTTCATCATTGTGACCCCCTCGCCCTGATGGGCCAACATTGTGTCTCCATTATACCACCTAAATTATTGCTGTAAGGATTCCTCTTGTCAATAGCTAAATGTGTTCACTGAGCCGGTCGGCGGGAAGGGCAGGTCGAGCGGGAAAAGAAGTAAGAAGTGAAAAATGAAAAGTTAAAAGAAAAAGTCTATACAATAGGAGATATCCAATGGGCAATAAGCAGCAACAACCTTGGAAGCGTTCTTACAGTTGTCAGCCATGAGCTGTGTTGCACACTGATTTGAGATATGAGAGAATTTCAGGCAGTGTATCAAAAAGAGGATGATCGGTATCTTTGTTCCAGGGGCAGCGCAACCCAGCCCTCACAATGCCGGCGGCTTTCGCCTTATCCAGAACCGACGGGCTGTCGTCAACCACTGCACACAAATCGTTGAAAAGCACTGATTTATCACTGCTCAGGTGAATTTCATCATAAACAAGCCTGTACATGCCAAGCCAACGCTCTGTGGGTTCGATAGTTCCTTTCTCGCGGTGGCTTGCAATGATGATGTAGAATCCCATATCCCTCAGAGACGAGAGAAAAAGAGATGCATCATCGAAAGGCCTGAATTTTTCCTGTTCCAGATGTATCTCTTTTATTGCGCCATACAGTTGTTTCGTCGTAACGTATTGGTGCCAGAAGTCCCATCTGTTCCATACAGTGGGAGGAATTATATCCGGATTAATTCTCCGGAGCCGCTCCCAAAAAACAGGAGAAAAATCCCAGAGGATATTGTCGATATCAACTGCAATCTTTTTCACTATATATAAAGAACACATTCAGACGACCTGTGTAAATATGGTTCAGGTTTCCGGGCCACCCTCCTCAGTCTATCTGTGATTGACAAGACCCCCTGCAACAGTATACATTGTTTGAGTTTTTTAACTGTTGAGGATATCCAATATGACCCTCTCGCTTCGCACATTTTTGTCTGCAGCTGTTATCCTGTCTGTTACATTCATTCCCTTTTTTGCAGCCCATGCAGAAAGGTTGACCCTTTCTGATGGCATCAGGATGGTCACAGAAGACAATATGCTTGTAAAGATCAGAAAGCAGGATGAGCTGATTTCAGAATCGGACACCCTGATTGCAAGATCAGGACTTTTACCTCACGTGTATGGGACCTATTCACAAAATTACAACGAGAAGCAGCAGGGGACTCAAATCCAGGGGCAGTCTGCCTACACACAACAGCAGGATTTTTACGCATTCTCATTAAGAGCCCAACAGCTTCTCTGGGACTTCAAAGGCGTCCTGTCCATCTATGAGGCAAGCAAAAAAATTCAGGAAGCGCGACACCTTGAATATAAAAGAACAAGAAATTATGTGGCCCTGTCGTTTGCCCTTGGTTATTTTGATCTCCTTGAGTCAGAAAAAATGATCACCGTGTCGGAAAAAGAGACAGAAATGCTCAGTGCCCATCTCACAATGGCTAAAAATCTCTACACCGAGGGTGTTATCACAAAAAATGATCTTCTCCAGGCAGATGTGAGGCTTTCCGATGCCAGACAAAAACTCCTCGCAGCAAAAAATATACGAAAAATAACTGCTTCAAGACTGAACACAATGCTCGGCAGACCGCTGTCTTCTGTGTTGGATCCAGAAGAAATACCAGTAAGAGCACCGGAGCCACCCATAGATCTAAATTGGGCCATGGCAAAGGCTGAGAAAGACCGATACGAAATACGTATGGTTGATGTGACAGTCGATGCTATTAAATTTGAGGAAGTAGCGAAAAAGGCTGAGTATTATCCCAGGTTTTTCGTGGAAGGGGGGTATAATTATCTTCGTAATAAATATGCCCTTTACGATGGTTCCTGGTCTGTTATGGGTGGAATGAGCATTAATCTGTTCAGTGGAGGCGCAACATTGGCCGGGCTTGACAAGATCAGGCGGGAAAAGGATAAGCTGACCATTGAGCGTCGGAAGCTGATCGACGACATAAGGTTCGAGGTGGAACGGTATTACCTGGAACTTACCAGCGCCCGCGAGAAGGTCAGGGTAACAAAAGACGCCACATCCCAGGCCGAAGAGAATCTGCGCATCAACAGAGTGAAATACAGAGAAGGCGAGGGAACAGCGACAGATGTGGTAGATGCCATTACACTTCTTACTGTGGCTGAGACAAACCATTACCGGTCGCAATACGAGCTGCTCAGGGCAGAGGCAAACCTGATCCATGCAATGGGCAGGGATCTTGTGGAGGTATATAAAGAACTGAATGGAAGAGTCAGCGAACACTGTCAATAACGAGAGAAAAAAGAGGTCCCTCATAATCGGGGGTATCATCGGCTGTATCCTGATATGCATTATCGTTGCCGGCTATCTGTACTACAGGGCGACCCGTGTCTCAACAGATGATGCTTTTGTTGAGGGGAGAGTGCATACCATAGCGTCAAAGATTGCGGGTACGGTTAAAACCGTGCGGGTTGGGGATAACCAGGCTGTTAAAAAGGGCGATATTCTCGTTGAGATCGATGAAATAGACTATGATATCAGGGTAAAAGAGGCATTAACAGCCCTGGACACGGAAAAGACAAGGCTTTTTGAGGCAGAAAGTAAGCTGGACGCTGCTAAAAAACAGGTAGAAGAGATGAAAGCTGCTGTTAACTCGGCAAGGGCAAATGAAGAACTGCATGAAGCAACTGCACGACAGGCAGGTATAGACATGAATCGGGCAGAGAACCTCTTCAGGAATGAGGCGATTTCCCGTGAAAGATTTGAGAAGACAAAGACAGGGCTGGATGTTGCAGAGGCTCAGCTCAAAACTGCACGGGAACAGGTAAAGCGCCTCGAAGCCTCACTCGCTGCGCAGGTCTCTCTGATGAAGCAGGCTGAAGCTGTCATCAGGACTCAGAGCGCAGCAATCAAACAGAGGCAGACCATGGTTGAGGCTGCTGACCTCAACAAAAGCTATACAAAGATTGTTGCTCCTTCAGACGGGTATGTGACAAAAAAGTCGGTGGAAGTGGGGAACCAGGTCAGTGCTGGGCAGCCGCTTCTTGCTGTGGTGGCTCTCGATGACCTCTGGATTGTAGCGAATTACAAAGAGACTCAGCTCCAAAAAATCAGGCCCGGACAAAAGGTGAAGATTTCTGTAGACGCTCATCCAAATGCAAAACTAAGCGGTGTAGTTGAGAGCATCATGGCAGGGACAGGTGCTATCTTTTCCCTTTTCCCTCCTGAGAACGCCACAGGTAACTTTGTGAAGGTCGTCCAGAGGATACCTGTAAAAATTGTGCTCGACACAGATGCCAACAGGGAGAACATTCTCCGTATTGGCATGTCTGTTGTACCAACTGTGTACATCCGCTAATGAACAGATGGCTTGTCGCGGTAACTGTCATGTTGCCCACTCTTATCGAGATAATCGATATGTCAGTGGTGAATGTTGCCCTTGATCATATCCGTGGAAGCCTGTCTGCTGGTATTGATGAAGCCACCTGGGCCATCACCATGTACCTTGTTTCAAACGCAATTATCATACCCATTACAGGGTGGTTGAGCAGATATTTCGGAAGAAAAGTCTATCTCACTTTTTCCATTGCCCTTTTCACAGTTAGCTCCCTTTTGTGCGGGATGGCCTGGAACATCCAGAGCCTTATTGTTTTCAGGATTTTTCAGGGCCTGGGCGGAGGAGCCCTTCAGCCTATTTCGCAATCCATTCTCCTTGAGACTTTTCCCCCACGCCTGCACGGTGTTGCCATGGCTGTTTTTGGGATCGGGATCATGTTCGGACCTATAGCCGGACCTGTCCTCGGAGGCGTTATTACGGATTACTGGTCGTGGCACTGGATATTTTTTATCAACATACCCGTTGGCATCATTTCCATATTCATGACCATGTTAGTTATCAAGGACCCCCCATACATGAAGAAAACCAGGATGAAGCTCGATTATCCCGGTCTTCTGCTGGTGGCTCTTGGCCTCGGATGCCTTCAGATAATTCTTGACCGTGGTCAGAGAGAGGACTGGTTTGAATCCTCCATGATCAGCTGGCTCACCATCATATCGGTGGTGTCTCTTGCTCTTTTTCTTATTGTGGAGCTGCGGACAAAAGAACCGGTTATTGACCTGAGGGTGTTCAGGAACATCTCTTTTGCAACCGGAAATGTTATTATGTTTTTTGCTTTTTTCAACCTCTTCGGAAGCATAGTTTTACTTCCCATCTATCTCCAGACGCTTATGGGGTATACAGCGACGCTTGCGGGCCTTGTGCTGGGTCCCGGCGGGTTTTCCTCGATCATTGCCCTTTCCATTGCGGGGCGACTGGTGACAAGGATCAATCCAAAGTGGATCCTTGCTTTTGGCATCTCCACAGCAGCCCTGTCAACCTATATGATGTCTCAGTTTAACCTATCCGCTGATTTCATAACAGTCATGTGGCCAAGGATTATCCTCGGGTTTGGCATGGGATTCATTTTTATTCCCCTTACGAATCTTTCACTCTCCATCATAAAAAAAGAAGGGATGGGCAATGCAACCGCTCTGTTCAATCTCATAAGGAATCTTGGCGGGAGCTTTGGGATTGCCTTTGTGTCTACGGTCCTTGCACGAAGGGCTCAGTTTCACCAGTCAAACCTTGTGAGCCATTTGACCCCCTTTGACATGCCTTACCAGATTGCAGTGGAAAAACTGAAAGCATTTTTCCACACCCTGGGCTTTACAGACACCATGGCTAAAATGGCTGCGGACGGGTCCATATACCGCAATCTCATAAAGCAGGCAAGCATGATCGCATTCAACGACACCTTCTGGCTTATGAGCATAATGCTCGTTGCAACCCTACCCTTGCTCCTAATCTTCAAAAGACCCCGCCACGGTGAACACATGGAAACGATGTGACAAGGGGTGGGATAAGCTGTAATGTGGATCAGTGACATATAAGAAGCTGAAAAACAGATTGCGCGTCACGTTGTCCAGGTTGGAGATTAATCAGGGGTTGCTTGGTCAGGGAGCAGAAGTTAGCAGTGTCTCCCAGTTTTGAATTACAGTAAATATGCTTATATTAATGGTCATGATATTTTCAAGAGGCAGGTCAGGATATTGGTCATGGCGGATTATTTTGTTAATCTTTCTGGTTTCTTCTCTGCAATCATGTGGAATCACAGGAAGTGATACAGAGGTAAAGGAGAAAAGAGTGGGATCCGGAGAAACAGGAGCAGCATATAAAAAAGAGGCGGTAACCATGAACGAAGCGAGGGGGGTTAAAACAGAGATAGCTATTTTTGCACTCGGGTGATTTTGGGGTCCGGATGCCCGGTTCGGGCATGTGGATGGTGTAATACGCACCCAGGTTGGTTATGCAGGTGGAACGAAAAAGAATCCTACCTATTACAATCTTGGAGATCATTCAGAGACAATCGAGATCGAATTTGATCCTCAAAAGGTCACGTACAGGCAACTTATTGATATCTTTTGGGAAAGTCATGAACCAACGTCCCGACCCTTTTCTCGTCAGTATGCATCGATGATTTTTTACCATTCAGACGAACAGAAAAGAATGGCGGAGGAGACAAAAGAACAGGCAGAGGCGAAAAAAGGGCAAAAGGTGTACACAGAGATTATTCCTGCCAGTACGTTTTATCCGGCTGAGGACTATCACCAAAAATACTACATAAGGCGCTATGATGGGTTGGTAAAAGAATTGAGCACCCTTTACGCGGGCAACAGCAATTTTACGAAATCAACTGCTGCTGCGAAGGTCAATGGATATCTTGGTGGTAATGGAACCCTTGAAGAGCTAAAGAATCAATTGAAAAACCTTGATTTGTCACCGGCGGTTATTGATCGTATTATTGTTTTGCTCAGAGGGGCAAGCAGGTGAGAAAAGGGCGGTAAGGAAGTAAAAGTTAGATGTGAAAAGCGAGAAGTAAGGACAAAATGTCGGAAAGAGAGCGTCGAGGGGGGGAACGAGGGCTGGTGCAAAAAAAGGGGGTTGAAAAATCAGGGTTAAGGGTCAGAGGGGTAAGAGGTTAAATGGAGCAAATTCGTGGACTGGTTCAAAGCGCTTAATATGAAAAAGAAACCGGATAAACCTTTTCAACCAGACCATTAGAGAGTTCGTCAAAAGCTGTTCAGGCGGGATTCAGGGTCCGTCGTCGTTCCCGTCCGTCATGATCACCACCATTTCCCCGTATAGGGTCTATTCCAATAACGACCCACCTTTCCTCAGAGGGACGATAGAACCTCTTTATTTTTCTCTTGTGGATAAACTGGTCCAGAATTTCACTGTTTATGTAATCGAACTTGTTGTTTTGATACTGTATGTGCAAAACCATATGTCTCCCCTTCGTACGGTAGCACATGACTATATTTATCAATTATTATACCATAAAAGACGCAAATTGTGGCAAAAATGGTCCCGAAAGAAAACAAGAAGTCTGTGCAGCAGTTTTTGTGGGTGCCATTGCCCATGTTTAAAGACTTTGTGCTGGTTCTTAAATAGGATAATGTCCTTGGCCCTGCCAGGAACAGCATACTGCTCTTCCATTCTGATGCAGAAAACAGAATGATTGCTCCCGGGAAGGTGGAAGAATACCCACCATTCAGGAAGGCCTTGGGACAGTCAATCTTTTCCCTTCTCACCCTGTCGTCCTATCTGGTAGAATAAAGAAGAACTTAAAAACTTATGGCTGGTCTTAAACTCTATACGAGCAACCGTCTCGAATCGCTCCTCGATGCCCTGGCATCTGTTGTTAAAGAACCCCTTTCTTCAGCCCTTGAGCGAGAAGTCATTGTGGTGCAGAGCAAGGGTATGGAGCGATGGTTGTCAATGGAGCTTGCCAAAAAGTTTGGCATCTGGATGAACTGCAGATTTCCTTTTCCCAACAAGTTTGTGTGGGAGATATTCACTATATTTATTCACGATATCCCTGATATTTTACTGTATGCTCCCCAGGTGACCACATGGAGAATCATGAAGTTATTGCCCGATTACCTCCATGCGCCCGGTTTTGATGTGATCAGTAACTACCTTGTTCAGAAAACTGATCACTTGAAAAGACTCCAACTTTCTGAGCGGATTGCTGATGTTTTTGACAAATATAGCGTGTATCGGCCTGAAATGGTCCTTCGATGGGATAGGGGGTCCCATGGATCAGGACAGTCTGAGCGCTGGCAGGCAGAACTGTGGAGAGGGCTTTTCAAAAATGGAGAAGAAAAACACCGGGCAGGTATTCTGAGAGATTTTCTCAAAGCGATTACATATGCAAAGGATTCAGTAACAGGATTACCCAAACGCGTCTCCGTGTTCGGCATTCCTGCCCTGCCCCGGTATCATTTTGAGGTCATTCACGCTCTTGCATTAGTGACAGATGTCCATCTGTTTCTTTTGAGCCCTACAAAAGAATACTGGGCAGATATTGTGCCGGACAAAAAAATTGCAACTCAGCCTGTGGGTAAAGATCTTCATTTTGAGGTGGGGAATCAATTTCTTGCTTCCACAGGCAGGCTTGGACGGGATTTCTTTTCCATGTTAGTAAGTCAAAGCTACGAAGAATTTCAATATTTCAAAGATCCGGAAGGAGAATCACTCCTCGCGCGGCTGCAATCAGATATCCTGAACCTGACAATGAGAAGAGCAGACCAGAAAGTTGCAATCGGCCAGGAGGACAGATCCATTCAGGTCCACTCCTGTCACAGCCCTGCAAGGGAGGTTGAGGTTCTTTACGATAACCTCCTTGATTTCTTTGAATCCAGTTCCGGTCTGACACCAAAGGATGTTCTTGTCATGACCCCAGATATAGAGGTCTATGCACCGTATATCACTGCCATTTTTAGTGGAATCCAGGATGAGGCAATGAAAATCCCATTTTCCATTGCCGACAGAAGGGCCCTTTCAGAAAGCCCTGTCATCGATGTTTTCCTTAAAATCATCACACTCAAGGGAAGGCGTTTTGAGGCACCGGAGATCATAGATATTCTTGATAGTCCCGTGGTTCAGAAAAGATTCGGTTTCAGGGCTGAGGATACAGAGCTCCTTCTCCGGTGGGTAAACGATGTGCGTATACGTTGGGGTAAAGACAGGGAACACCGCCGGCAGATGGGTCTGCCTGCTTTTGACGAAGGAAGCTGGAAATCCGGGATCGACAGGCTTCTTCTGGGTTATGCGTTGATGGGTAATGAAGAGAAGCTCTTCAAGAGCATTCTTCCCTATGATGATATCGAGGGAAACGAGACCGAGATACTTGGGAGGTTTCTTGAATTTCTGGGATGTCTTTTTTCTTCAGTAGATGAGCTTGAAGGTGGGCGTACGCTTGGGGAATGGGCTGTGGTACTGGAGTCTTTTCTTACCAGGTTCTTTGTTGAAGACCAGGAGAGCGGACATGAGATGCAGATACTCCGTGCCAGAATAAGAGACCTCTCCAGTAAACAGACGCTGTCAGGCTTTACTGAACCTGTTGAAGTTGAGGTTATCCGCTATTACCTCTCAAAAGAACTCAGGGACGAGGAATTGTCCATGGGTTTCATGACAGGGGCGGTTACGTTCTGTGAAATGCTTCCCATGAGGAGTATCCCTTTCCGGGTGATAGCACTCATCGGCATGAACAGTGATGCCTATCCCAGGGAGTACAGACCTGTCGGCTTTGACCTCATCGCCCATGACCCAAAACCAGGAGATCGTTCCCTGCGGGATGAAGACAGGTACCTTTTTCTTGAAGCACTGCTATCTTCAAGGGAATGCCTGTACATCAGCTATGTGGGACAGAGTATAAGGGATAATAGCGAGATTCCACCATCTGTTCTTGTAAGCGAGCTGATTGACCACATAGATGAAGGCTTTGAGACTGTCCAGGGAGGGACGTTGCGTGCCTCTATTGTGAGAAAGCACCGGCTGCAGCCATTCAGCCATGCGTATTTTGTTGAAGGGAGCTCCCTGTTCAGTTACTCCCGTGAGGACTGTGAGACTGCAAAAGTAATGACAGACAGCGAGGTAACGCGCCGACCGTTTATTTCCAGACCGCTGAAAAGAACGGAAATTGAAGAACGGAATATATCCCTTGCTGGGATGAAAAGGTTTTTTCGCAATCCTGCTGAATATTTTCTTAACCATTGTTTGGGGATTTATCTGAGCCAGGGACCGGATGCTCTTGACACAGATGAGCCTCTCCATGAACTCAATGCTCTTGAGACATATAAACTCAGAGATTGGCTCACATCAAAAAAGATAGCAGGCAACGATCTTCAGGATTATTTTGCCCTTGCGAAGGGGAGAGGGGTTCTGCCCCCTGCTACACCGGGAATTGTGGTTTACGAAGAAATTTCGGACGTTGTTATGGAGTTTGCAGAGGAACTGAGGTCGTATACTGATATGCAGGAGTTACCTCCTCTGGATGTGGATATCTGTATCGGTGAATCCAGAATTACCGGCCACCTGGAAAACATCTGGGAGTCTGCCCTGGTAGAATACCGGTGTATTGAGAAGGACAGAGCAAGGCATCACATAGGTGTGTGGATTGACCATGTTGCGTTGAATTGTATACAAAAACCGAAGTATCCCCGGAAGAGTATATTTACAAGAATCGGAAATTCTGTGTTGTTTAACCCCCTTGAGGATGCCCGGGCTGTGATGGAAATGCTCCTCTCTTATTATCTTCAGGGGATGACCGAACCCCTGAGGTTTTTCCCCGAGGCATCTGCCAAGTATGTCTACCGTTTCACAAAAGGCCACAGTCACGAAGCTGCGCTCAAGGCTGCCCGCGCTGACTGGGAAGGTTCAGGTTTCAGCCGAGGGGAAAGGGATGACCCCTACTACGAATTTTGTTTTGGCAACATTGATCCAATTGATGACACCTTTGCCTCTGTTGCAAAAGATATCTTTGTACCCTTAATGAACAGCATGTCGAAAATACCCAGGAAGAAGAGATGAGCATCCTTGATCCTCTTAACATACCGCTGAAAGGTCTGAATCTTATCGAGGCAAGCGCTGGAACAGGGAAGACTTATGCCATTTCTAACATCTATTTACAGCTTCTCATTGAAAAAAATCTTACTGTAGAAGAAATACTTGTTGTAACCTTTACAAAGGCTGCAACCGAGGAACTCAAAGGCCGCATCCGTGGAAGGATAGTGGATGCCCTCCGTGTTTTGTCAGGTGATCCTTCGGATGATGATTTCCTCAAAGATTTTGCAGCAAGGATAACTGAAAAAGAAGGAGCACAGAAGAGACTTGTCAATGCGCTTCAAAGCTTTGATCTGGCGGCAATCTTCACGATCCATGGCTTTTGCCTGAGGATGCTCCACAACCATGCCTTTGAAAGCGGATCGCTTTTTGATACCGGGCTTGTTGAAGACCAGACAGAGATTCTTTCGGAGATTGTAGATGATTTCTGGAGGCAGACATTCTATACCATGGATCCCCAAGCTTTCAAGGAAACAACCCGAGAGATGGGCAGGGAAAATCTCTTTGATCTTGCAAAAAAATGTGTGAGCAATCCGTTACTTGCTGTGGTTGACGGTATGAAGGATGAAAAGGATATGGTTGTTATGTCAGTCGCTGCAGGGTCCTCGATTGTCTCATTGAGACATCAGTTTATAGAGTATGTTCACAGAGAATCTGCCAGAAGAAAGCAGACTGAAAATGTCCGATCCTATGATGACCTGCTCATAGACCTATTCCGTGCCCTTGAAGGGCCTGGGGGTAGAGAGCTTGCTGTTTCCATACAACAGCGCTACAAATCAGCCCTTGTTGACGAATTTCAGGATACCGACCCCCTCCAGTATAGGATTTTCAAGTCAATATATAGAGGAAGCAATGGAGCCCTCTTTCTGATTGGCGACCCAAAGCAGTCTATTTATAGTTTCAGGGGAGCTGATATCTTTTCTTATATGGAGGCTGTCACTGATGTGGATGTTCAATATACCCTTGATAAGAACTGGCGGTCTTCGCGTGGGCTTATCAAAGCAGTCAATACTATCTTCGGTGAGGCAAAAAATCCCTTTGTCTTTGATTCCCTCGTCTATCGTCCGGTAGGACAGGGCAATCAGGAAAAGACCGGCAGGCTCCTTGTTGATGGAGTCCAGGATCCATCTCCATTTAAAATCTGGTTGATGAAGCGCGATGATAGCAAAAAGAATATTACGAAAGGGGCAGCGCGAGAGCTTGTTGGCAGAGCCGTTGCTGATGAGATTGTCACATTGCTTTCAAAAGGAAATGAAGGCAAGGCCCTGCTTGATGGAAGGCCAGTCCATGCAGGCGATATTGCCATCCTTGTTCCCACGAACTGGGGGGCCCGCGAGATGTTGAAAATATTAAAAGAAGCCCATGTTCCCGGTGTTATTTACAGCTCAGAGTCCATCTTTTGGAGCCGGGAAGCAATGGAGATAGAGCGCATCTTATGTGCAGTTCTGGAACCGACCAATGAATCATACGTGAAGACTGCTCTTGCAACCGATATGATGGGGATTTCAGGTGATGACCTCGCAGGTTTCAGAGGCGATGAGCAGATATGGGATAGCTGGGTAGAGAAGTTTGAATCGTACCGGTTAATGTTCCTTTCCAGGGGTTTTATTGTCATGGCCCGGACAATGGTAACGAGAGAGCGGATAAAACAAAGGCTCCGGGCTTTTCCAGACGGGGAACGAAGGGTAACGAATATCCTGCACTGTATTGAATTGCTCCACAATGCATCTTTAGAAAACCAGCTCGGACCTGAAGGTCTTCTCAAGTGGCTCCATGAGAAACGGACAGAGGAGAGCGCCTCTGATGCTGATGAATACCAGATGCGCCTCGAAACAGATGAAAAGGCTGTTAAGATCGTAACAATCCATAAAAGCAAGGGACTGGAATATCCTGTTGTCTTCTGCCCGTTCTCATGGAGTGGTGCAGAAGGGGGAAAAGATGATCTTGTCGTGTATCATGACAGAGAAAAAGCCAATCGACCAACCATCGATATTGGTTTTCCAGTGAACGAATACGGCCGGCAGTCCATGGAACAGGAGCGTCTCGCTGAGCTTGTCCGCCTCCTTTACGTTACCTTTACACGGGCAAAATGCCGGTGCTATCTCGCATGGGGCCCTATAAATGAATCAGAAACTTCAGCCCTAGCCTATCTCCTGCATTATAAGCCCCGGAATAAGGAGAAGCCCGACCTCGATGGGTTAAAAGATTTTGTGAAAGGTTTGAGTGATGAACAGATGGAGAGGGACATATCATACCTTGTGGATAAATCTGAAGGGGCCATTGAATTGTCAATGATTCGGCATCCTTCGGGTCTTATCTACAAGCCGCCCCGTCCCGCTACTGAGATGCTCACGTATCGTGAATTCTCAGCAAATATCGAAAGAGACTGGCGAACAACCAGCTTCACAGCTATTGTTTCAGGAAGGGAACAGCTTGCAGAATTGCCTGACCGAGATACAGCACCGGAAGAGCAGGATCCTCCAGACAGGCAAGAGCCTGGAGAGCCAGGAACACAGACCATTTCAATCTTCAATTTTCCTCGTGGCGCCAGGGCAGGGTCGTGTCTCCATGATATCCTCGAACATGTTGACTTTAATCTTGGAAGCCCTGATGAGGCAAAGCGCCTGATCGTTGAAAAACTGACAGAATATGGTTTTCCGGATAAGTGGACAGGCACGGTGTACGGAATGCTGGCAGATGTCCTGTCAGCGCCTATTATGGGGAAGGAGATACCCTTCTCCCTGTCCACCCTTAAAGCGTCTGACAGGCTTCACGAGGTTGAGTTCTTTGCGCCTCTCCAGCTTATAAGCGCAGGCAGGCTTGGCGAGATCTTTCGTTCTTACGCAGGCACGGTAATCCCGGATAGATCCGCAGGTCTGATTCAGAGCCTTGGATTCAAACCTCACAGGGGTATGCTGAGAGGTTTTATTGATATGGTTTTCCATTACGACGGACGATACTACCTGGTTGATTGGAAATCAAACTTTCTTGGAGGCGTTGAAGATTACCGCCTGGATAAGCTTACTTCAGTTATGGAAAAGGAGCTTTATGTTCTCCAGTACCATATCTATGCTGTTGCACTCCATCAGTATCTCGGGGTGCGAGTAAAGAATTACCATTACAGTGAGCATTTTGGGGGTGTGTTCTACCTTTTTCTTCGCGGTATTAGTCCGAACCGGGGCACAGAATACGGTATTTTTTTTGACAGGCCTGAGTATAACCTAATCAATGACCTTTCCTGTTTGTTTGCAGGACAGAGCATAGGAGAGTGACCCTGTTTGTGGATAGGACTATAGCTGAAGCATATTTCTCGGCCCTTGACAGGCATTTTGCTGATTTTATGGTTGAACTTGCGGGAGAGACATCTCAGGATAGGCAGAGAAGTCTTTGGCTTGCCGCTTCCCTTGTAAGTGCATCTGTTGGCCGGGGCCATGTCTGTCTGAATCTCCGTGAGATTGCGGGGCAACCCGTATCCCGGGAAGAGGATGGCGAAGAAAGGCCATTACTGGTATGTCCAAAGCTCGATGATTGGATCAATAGCCTCAGAGGACAATCAGTGGTGGGCAGTCCGGGTGAATTTAAGCCTCTTGTCCTTGACAAGAAACAGCGCCTTTACCTTTATCGCTACTGGTTTTATGAGCAGCAGCTCTCCGAATCAATCCTTGCCATGGCAAAGGAGCATCCCCTGAATGTTGATGTGGAGATGATTGCTGAGGGCTTGAAGCGATTTTTTCCTGGCACTGGTGAAGCAACCAATTGGCAGTGCATAGCCGCCATTCATGCAGTGATGAACAGGTTCACTGTTATATCAGGTGGGCCAGGTACAGGGAAAACACACACTGTAGGGAGGATCCTGGCTCTTCTCATAGAGCAGGCTAAAGACGACCCACCTGCTATTGCCCTTGCAGCACCCACAGGTAAAGCAGCAGCACGGCTCACTGACATGGTGAGGGCCATAAAAGAAGATCTGGATTGTTCGTCCATGGTAAAAGCGCTTATCCCTGAAAAGGCTTCTACTATTCATCGTCTTCTCGGTACAATTTATGGTGGAAAGACCTTCAGGCATAATAAATCAAACCCTCTTCCCTTCGATATTATTGTTGTTGATGAAGCGTCTATGGTCGATTTACCGCTTATGGCAAAACTGGCCAGCGCGCTCCACGATAGTAGCCGCCTTTTACTCCTTGGGGATAAGGACCAGCTGGCATCGGTTGAACCGGGAGCAGCCTTTGGCGATATCTGTGACGGGGGTAGTACCAATACTTTCTCCGGTGTTTTTGCAGAATCAGTGAAGGACCTGCTATCTGTTGAAGTCCCACAACAGAAAATAGGGGAAAGTGCACTTACAGATTCGATAGTGGTCCTCCAGAAAAGTTACCGTTTTGGAACAGAGAGTGGCATTGGTCTTCTGGCATCTGCGGTGAAAGAGAGCAGATTATCTGATGCTCTGGATTTGCTCAAGGGCAAGGAGCATGATGACGTTTTCTGGCGTCATGTACCGCCTGTTGGAAGCCTGGGTATAGCGGTGGAGGAATGTTTTTATGCTTTCTACGCTGATTATTTCTCAACCCGGAGCCCTGAAGAGGCAATGTTTCTTTTCGATAGATTCCGCCTTCTCTGTGCTCTCAGATATGGGCCCTATGGCGCTTCTGCTCTAAACCAGACAATTGAGCACATGTGTCAGCGGGCAGGACTGATACCAGCGGGAGATAGATGGTATAAGTGCAGACCGGTTATGATCACAAGGAACGATTACCACCTTAAGCTTTTTAACGGGGATGTGGGCATTGTTTTTCCTGATCAGGAAACTGGGGGCCAGCTTCGGGTCTACTTCCCGGCAGACGGTGGTGGCTTTCGCAGGATACTTCCCGGGAGAATAAAGGAACACGAGACGGTGTATGCTATGACTGTTCATAAAAGCCAGGGGTCTGAGTTTGACCGCGTTGTTCTTCTCTTGCCTGATCGTCCATCAAGAGTTGTAACAAGGGAGCTGGTATACACGGCCATAACACGGGCAAAGAAAAGTGTTGAGGTATGGGGCACGGAGGATGTTTTGCGGCAGGGTCTTTCACAGACTACGCGCCGTGAGTCGGGGTTGAGAGATATGTTGTATGGCGGGAAGGGAAGTGAAAACAGGGAGTAAGAAGTGAAAAATAAAGGTGGGTAATGGCAGTGAGGCACCAAATGCCACAGAGGCTTCATAGGTTTTTTGCAAGTTTTAAACCTGCAACATCGAAGAAGACTAAAAAAATTCTTGACCACAACAGGAATAAGTAAGTAATTTATACTCTGAACACCAAACACAATTGACGAGGGGTAAGCATGAAAAGTGTCAGTCTATTGTGGCGAAAGGTGCAGAGGCCGATACTGCTCTCATTGGTACTGATTTACTTGATCGCTGTATGGGTAGGTCTGTACTGGATTTCAAAAGGCATATGGTTTCTCTTTAAGTCATAAAAAAGAAAAATCAGAAATATCTGCAAGGTGGGCCCCTTTTCAATCTGTCCTTTATGGAACCCCCTTGCATTGTTAACGTTTACTATTTCTTCTTATTGACCTCCTTCAGAGGGATACCTATAGCCTTTGCCACGCCTTTACCATAGTCAGGATCAGCCTTCATACAGTTGCCAATATGGCGTATTTTGATTTCCTTCGGTGCGTCAGCTATGGCACGGGCAGTGTTCCCGAAGAGAAGCTCCTGTTTTTCCGGGCCGATGAGGCGAAAGAGTAGGCCAGGTTGAGTATAGTAGTCATCATCATCTTCGCGGAAGTTCCAGTGATACGCGTCCCCCTGGAGCTTCAATGGCGGTTCTGAGAATTCAGGCTGCTCCTGCCATTCGCCAAAACTATTTGGCTCGTAGCCGAGGGTACTCCCATAATTACCGTCAACCCTCATGGCCCCGTCACGATGAAAGCTGTGATATGGACAGCGGGGGGCATTTACTGGGATCTGATGATGGTTTACGCCAAGCCGATACCGCTGTGCATCACCATAGGAGAAGAGCCTTCCCTGGAGCATTTTGTCAGGTGAGAAGCCGATACCGGGTACGATGTTTGTGGGATTGAATGCTGACTGTTCTACCTCAGCAAAGTAGTTTTCCGGGTTTTTGTTCAGTTCCAGAACGCCAACTTCGATGAGGGGATAATCCTTTTTCAGCCACACCTTTGTGAGATCAAATGGATGAAATTTGTACGTTGCCGCATCTGTCTCGGGCATGATCTGAATGTAGAAGGTCCACCGAGGGAATTCTCCCTTTTCAATGCTTTCATACAGGTCACGCTGGTGGGTCTCTCGACATTTGCCTATGGCAGCCTCGGCCTCAGCATCAGTGAGGTTTTTGATGCCTTGCTGGGTTATTAAGTGGAACTTAACCCAGAAGCGCTGGTTCTTGGCATTGATAAAGCTGAAGGTATGGCTACCGAAGCCGTGCATGTGCCGGTATGTGGCAGGGATACCCCGGTCACTCATGACGATAGTAACCTGATGGAGCGCTTCGGGCAGTGAGCTCCAGAAGTCCCAGTTGTTGAGGGCACTGCGCAAATTAGTGCGGGGATCCCTTTTCACAGCGTGGTTCAGGTCAGGGAACTTTAGGGGGTCTCTGAGGAAGAACACCGGCGTGTTATTCCCCACAAGATCCCAGTTACCCTGATCTGTATAGAATTTCACCGCAAAACCACGGATGTCGCGCTCTGCATCAGCAGCGCCCCGTTCCCCTGCCACAGTAGAGAAACGGACAAAGCAGTCGGTCTTCTTACCTTTTTTTGCGAAGACACTGGCCCTCGTATATTTTGTGATGTCATGAGTTACGGTAAAGGTACCGTATGCTCCTGACCCTTTCGCATGCATCCGTCGTTCAGGGATGACCTCGCGATCGAAATGTGCCAGTTTTTCAAGGAACCACGCATCCTGCATGAGTAAGGGGCCGCGCGGCCCAGCTGTCCAGACGTTCTGGTTGTCAACAACAGGCGCACCATTTCTTGTTGTCAATTTCTTATCCTTCTTCATTCTAACCTCCTTTTTTTAAGGTATACATTGTTTGTATCTCGCCCTGCTGGTACAAAAAGGAACCATTTGTACCGTTTCTGCAAAAAAAATTAGCCCATGGCACGGCACTCCGGGCACACACCGAAGAAGTCAAGTCGGAATGTCACTATTTCAAAACCGCTCTCGTCGGTGATCTCTTTCGTCATATCGTGCAGGCTTGCCAATTCCGGGTCTATTATTTTATTACATTTCAGGCAAACAACATGGGGGTGAGGGAAGGGTTTTATACCGTCATATCGAGTACTTGCTCCTGCGAAACCTATTTCCAGAACCTCGCCCAGTGATTTAATAAGCATAATGTTTCGATATACTGTTGCCTGACTGATGCCGGGAAAGCGTTTGTGCAACAGGTTATAAATATCTTCAACAGAGGGATGGTTCTCACTTCCCGCAAGAATTCTGATGATTGCAAGGCGTTGAGGGGTCAGCTTATGGCTGTTGTCCTTCAGCTTTTTCACCATAGCCTGATATCTTTCGCGATAGGTTGGAACCATTAGGAAAGACCCCTAAATGATAACGATTCGCAATTGTATATGAATTGCCAAAGCATGTCAAGCTATTTCATTAAATTCTTGCAACTTTTTTGTGTGGCGAATTGAACCATCAGGTGAAACAGTGAATTGAACAAAACCGTGGAACCTGTTTTTTACCTCAAAAGCGTATGGTTATTCCAGCTATCATGGCACGGTCAGCCTCTTGCCTGTTAAGACGGAATTTAAGGGCTCCATCTATTGTAAAGTAGTCATTGAAAGAATAATTAAAGCCCGCCAGCCAGAATGCAGGAGCTGTTTTAATGGCGGGGTCTGTATTATGTTTGAGTCCCACATTGCCCACCAAATTCAGTCCTTTTATCGCCTCATACGTGGCTGCCACAGAAGCAGACCAGAGGTTAACTCGTTTATCAACCTTGTTTTCATTTCTCGTGTAACAGGTGTTGAAATGAAAGCCCATGTCTCCCATCTCTTTACTGGCAATAAACACGAGACCATAGGTTGGTCTGCCTGTTCCGAATTCTTTCCTGTGGTTACCTGTAGGAAGGGTTAACCCCGGCTTAAAAGCAACTTGAAACACTTTATTCTCATAGAAGCGCCATTTAACTTCAAGTGAGATATCAGAGAGCCGATCCGCATCAAATGTGGTCTGGCCATTCTTTTCCATAGCACCCCAAACATAAGGGATCCCCACGACCAGATCGAGATGATCTGCTACGCCATAGGTAAAGGTTGAAGATATTTCTGTACCTGTTTCCCTGGTCTTTATTCCCCTTTCCCGATCCTGCCATGTGAATATCTCAACACCAAGTTCTATCTGGGCCTTTCCCTTGCCCGCAGTATCTGCATCATCTGTCACAAGTGGCCGCGCACCAGACGATGGTTGGGGGGTTAGCAACAACCATATTATGAAAAGGACTGATATTGTCCATTTCATACATGTTATCTGTGCAGTCCATGATGTGGTGTGATCAATTCCCTCCATCATCATCTCTCACGTGTCAGGTTTCTTTCGTTCATGGATCCAGTTGTCAATGGTAAGCAAATGCGTTTGTAATTATCACATTTGGCTCTGTTGAAAACTATGAGCCTTCCGGTGAGTGATTTACATCAATCGCTTACTCTTCCGCAGGGTGACCGTACGAGCAGTAAGGTTCCTCCTGCAGGAAATCACCATGGAGTTCGTACGCACGGGCACGACATCCACTGCAAATCTTAAGATAGCGACATCCACCGCATTTTCCTCTGTACGAAGAGATGTCTCTCAGCTGATTGAATACTGGAGATTCTTCCCAGACTTTTTTAACGCCATGGGCCCGCACATCTCCTGATGAGATTTCAAGGTAGCCGCAGGGTTGAGCAATACCTTTGTGCGATATAAACATGAAGCTTTTTCCGGCAAGGCACCCAGCGCTCTTCGGAATACTCCCCCGTTCTTTTACAATTCGGTAGTAATGGGGTGCACAGGTTACCTTCATCTCAAGCTCATTTCTGGACTCAATATCGTACAACCAGTTCAGGACATCCTCATATGCCATCGCATCTAATTCTTTACCTTTGAGATCTTTACCCCGGCCAACAGGAACAAGAAGAAAAACATGCCATGCAACTGCGCCTATTAATTTTACCAGATTATAAATTTCGAAAAGATCACTTACATTGAAGCGTGTTACGGTTGTGTTGATCTGGAAAGGAAGGCCTGTTGCATTCAAAATATCTGCTGCCTTCATAACCGAGTTGTAGGATCCGTCTACCCCCCTGAAGGCATCGTGGGCTTTTGCATCCTTGCCATCGAGGCTAAGGCTTACCCGCTTGATTCCACCATCCCTGAGTTTCAGGGCCTTTTCCTCGGTGAGGAGGGTACCGTTTATGGCTATAACAAGCCTGAGACCCTGCTTATTTCCGTACTCAATGATTTCGAAGATGTCGTCCCGCATGAGCGGTTCACCACCCGTAAGGATGATTGTTGGGGAGGCAAACTCGGCAATCTGGTCGAGGATACGTTTGCACTCGGCAAAGGTCAATTCTTCTTTGTGGGGACCTTTAGATGCCGCTGCCCTGCAGTGGACACAGTTGAGGTTGCAGTTGCGGGTAAGTTCCCATGCAACCATTCTCAGAGTGTTTTGTACCATCCGGCAAGGTCCTTTGCAAAATAGGTTATGATTATATCAGCGCCTGCTCTCCGTATTGAGGTGTTTGCCTCGACAACAGCCCGTTCATAGTCAAGGTATCCTTTTGATGCGGCGAGTTTGATCATTGTATACTCGCCACTTACTGAATAAGCTGCGAGAGGGATGTTAAATTCTTGCTTTGCCATGGAAAGGACATCGAGATAAAAGAGTGCAGGCTTTACCATGATGATGTCAGCACCTTCCTGAATATCGAGTCTGATTTCCCGGAGGGCTTCTCTCTGGTTTGGGGGATCCATCTGATATCCGCGCCGGTCACCAAACTGGGGGGCTGACTCTGCCGCCTCCCTGAAAGGGCCGTAAAGTGCTGAGGCGTACTTTGCAGCATAGCTCATGATAGGGATAGTGCAGAATCCGCTAATATCAAGGGTCTCCCTAATGGCTTTCACCCTCCCATCCATCATGTCAGAAGGGGCTACCATGTCAGCACCGGCAACAACGTGTGAGTGGGCGCTTCTGGCAAGGAGCTTGAGAGTTTCGTCATTATCAACCTCACCGTCCTTGATAACCCCGCAATGACCGTGATTTGTGTATTCACACATGCACACATCGGTTATTACCATGATGTCGCTGCCGAAGAGCTTCTTTATAACACGAACCGCCTTTTGAACAACCCCATCTTCAGCATAGGCACCGCTTCCCACTTCATCTTTCTTCTCCGGGATACCAAAAAGAAGAACTGCAGGAATGGAAAGGCTCGCAACCTCCTCTATCTCTTGGGGAAGCCCTTCAACCGAGAACTGATACACATCTGGCATGGCAGGGATGGGAACCTTTTTCTCGGCCATTTCCTTTACGAAGACAGGGTAAATAAGATGGTTCGGGGATAGCTCTGTTTCCTGAATCATGTTTCTGAATTTCTCATTTTTCCTTAACCGGCGAGGTCTGTAAACGGGGTAATTCATGTTCACCTCACAATAGAATGCATGAATGGGCGAAAGGCGAGAGGCGAGAGGCAATGGGAAATGAAAGAAACATTTTTCCCGGACGTTTGGCAGTTCGAATCCAAAGTTTCAAAAACACCGGAAGTTTTGTATTGAATCGAACAGGGGATTTCTAACTGTATGCGCGGTTCTGCCAATGATCCTTTTGCACTATAGAAAAATCTTATTGACTCCTTGCGGGTGTCTCGTTCACCACCCTCTGCAATATTGCCCGCTGTGCTTACCGAGCTTCTTTTTATCTGATCTCCCAGGCCGAATTCTTTTTCAAAAGCCTTGTTTTCTGCTGTAATCTTACAGATTGATACAGTAAGCTCCTTGGCTTTTTGCCACACAATGGTATCCTCAAAGCCTTTTTTTCCATAGCCTGTTGCCCAGTGCCTGTTACCATTATTTGGTAATTTCATTTTCGGTCAGATAGCACTGCGGGTCTTCGGCCCACAGATCCCCTGTTTTGGCTTCGGCCCTTACCCTGAAGTTGCCGCCACATATGTTCAGCCATCGGCACCTGGCGCATCTTCCCTTCACGAACTCCTTTTTTCTTTTCAGCTTATCCATTAGTTCATTTGAGGTATCCATCCATATTTCGCTGAATGGCCTTTTCCGAACATTTCCAAAGCTGTAATGTCGCCAGAACTGGTCAGCATGCACATTGCCTTCCTCATCCACGCAGGCTATGCCGACTCCAGAGGCATTTCCTTCATTCATCATGAGAAGGTCGAAAACCTCAGCTGCCCTCGCTGGATCTTCCCTGAGGAGGCGCATGTAAAGATATGGGCCGTCAGCATGGTTGTCAACGGTCAAAACTTCAATGGGCTTTCCTTTATCAAAAAACGATTTTGTGCGATCGAGGATGTAGTCCACCGACTTCCGAGACTCTTCGTGGCTGAGATCTTCATTCATCAATTCTGATCCGCGTCCTGCATACACGAGATGGTAGAAGCACGCCCGTTCAATCCCTTCCGTATCTATGAGATCAAATATCCTGGGGATTTCTTTGTAGTTGCGCTTGTTGATGGTAAATCGGAGCCCGACCTTGATGCCTGCTTTTTTTGCATTCCTGATGCCATCCATGGCTTTGCCAAAGGCGCCCTTCACACCCCTGAAGGCATCATTCACGCCACCGATACCGTCGAGACTGACACCGATGTAAGAAAGATTGAACTTTGCAAAGATTCGTGCCTTTTCCTCGGTGATAAGGGTTCCGTTTGTGGAAATGACCGCCCGCATCCCTTTCTTTACTGCGTAGTCGATCAACTCTGGCAAATCCTCTCGGAGGACCGGTTCTCCCCCTGAGAAGAGCATTACCGGAGAACCAAAAGCAGCAAGATCATCGATTAAGCGTTTTCCTTCTTCTGTATTGAGCTCGTTGCCTTTGAAAAAGGCATCCCTCGCATGGGCATAGCAATGGACACATTTCAGATTGCATCGCCTGGTCATGTTCCAGACAACAACCGGTTTCTTGTCTGCAGAGAACTGTAAGAGGTGGGAAGGAAGTCTCTTTGAATCCCTGCCATACCTGAGCGGATCAGAAGCCTCAACAGCTCCACAGTATAGTTTCGATATTCCAATCACCCATGTATTTTGAGCAAAAATGGGGCAAAAGTCAACGGGAAAGGGAGTAAGAAGTGAAAGTAAAAAGTAAAAGTGAAGAGTGCGTCGTAAGGGTGGACAGGACAGGGCGAGTGAGACAGGCGGGAGAGGGCCTCATGTGAGCTGAATCAGAATATGAGGCCCTGAAAAAGATTATTCTATTTTTATCTTTTTCTCCTTCTTTTTTGACTCCTCGGTTTTTGGCAACCTTATCTCAAGGATACCGTTCTTGAATTTTGTCTTGATCTTATCAGTCTGTACCTCAGCCGGAAGGGTAAATGTTCTGTGGAATGAACCATAGGAGCATTCCCACCTGTAGTAGTCAGATTTTTTAACCTCCTCTTCTTTCTTCTTTTCACCGGCTATGGTAATGGTATCTTCAGACACTGTAACATCAAGATCCTCCTTATTGATTCCAGGAAGTTCGGCCTTTACCACCACATCACCCTTTTCCTCGTAAATATCTACTGTTGGCGTTAGTTCTGCTGTTTCAGGAAAACGAAGCCTTGGTAGTCCAAATACAGAAAAGGGCCTCCGAAAAAATTCATCAAACATAGCATCAATATCCAAAAGGGTTTGCAGGCTCCTTGGTTGTTCTGCTCTTGCTATTTCTTTCGATTCTTTTGCTGCCATAGGGCACCTCCTAAATATTGGTAATTATTGTTGTTAATACTAAATACAGGATAGTCATGGTATGCAAAATTGTCAACCCCAGGGCGAACCTTGTAGCCTGCTGCCAATTCAACCAGCGGCCTTTGTCTGCTGTCCAGTATTTTCCTCTATGCTCAATGCGTTTTTAAGGAATCATCTTGACTTCTGAGAGGGGACGGATTTTTTCCACTTCAGGGTTTAACCACGAGGGAGGGGGTGTGCCATGAAGAACTGCAAGAAGATTGCGCGCTGCAAGCTCAGACATGGCAGAACGGGTCTGTTTGGTGGCGCTCCCCATATGAGGCACGAGCACAACGTTGTCCAGAGAAAGGAGAGGATTTTTCGGATCGAGCGGTTCTTTTTCATACACATCGAGGCCAGCACCAGCTATCCAGTTCTCCTTGAGGGCCTGAACCAGGGCTTGTTCATCGATTACAGCGCCGCGGGAAGTGTTTATGAGAATAGCCGAGGGCTTCATTAGCCTCAATTTTTCTGCATTGACCAGATGTCGCGTGTCTGAGCTGAGGGGTGTATGAAGTGAAACAAAATCTGATTCCTGCATAAGTGTATCAATGGTACTGTATGTTATATGAAGGTCTTCTTCTTCCGCTGGGGTGAGGCGCATATTGTCGTTATAGAGCACTCTCATATGGAAACCCCTGGCTCTTTCAGCCATGGCCTTTCCAATCCTTCCAAGGCCAATAATGCCGAGTGTGGTTCCCCAAACCGAAGTTCCAAAGAGATGAAGAGGTGAACCGATAGCTTTCCAGTTAAATGCACGAACAAACCGATCGCACTGGGGGATTCTTCTTGCCATGCTGAGCAAGAGGGCAAAAGCAAGATCAGCAGTTGCATCGGTGAGTATGCCAGGAGTGTAGCCGATGTAGATCCCCCTTCGTGTTGCCTCCTCAACGTCAATATGTTCAAATCCAACACTGGAGGTACTGACAACCTTGAGATGGGGTGCTGCACTCATAAAAGTCTTGTCTATTATGTCCCCGGGAAGACAGATAATGCCATCCATAGTGGAGGCGTGTTGTATCAGCTCATCGCCTTTTAGCGGCCCCTTGCCAGGATAGACGGTTACTTCGCAGTATTCACGTACCAGGTTGATGCCCGATTCAGGGATTTTTCTGGTAACAAAGACCTTTGGCTCCATATTCTCCTCCTTCAGGAATGGATGTTGGTATGGTGTAGTTCAGTTCCCACATGCAGAGAAACAATACGTGTAACAGGAGATAAATTCAACAAGAATCATCTCCTTACTGAGTGTACTATGGGCCCTCAAGTATAACATGCCGTTGACAGGATTTGAGAACTCTCATATACTGTGGGGGCTTTGAACGACATGAAACGTATCCCTGAAAACACGGTCCATCTTATTCAGGAAATTGACGAGTTGTGGGAGCCAGTATACCCATTCTTGGCAAAACATATTGTTGAGTTGTACGGCAGAAAAGATGGAGTGATTCTTGAAATAGGACCTTTTTGCGGTGCCATATATTCATTGCTGTTGCAGGGTGTTGGCAGCCAGTTTGTGATGGCTGCTTTTCCGCCTGAGATGGTATCTTTTTTCGGCAAGCAGATTCACGAGAAAGGGCATGGTGAAAAGATTTGTGTTGTCGAGACTGACCAATCCCTCTCCGGTATAAAAAGAGATAGCATCGATCTCATTGTTTTCCGGGGGGCGCTATTTTTCCCATCCCTTTTTCAGGTTGATTACGGAGCTATAAACAGGGTCATAAAAAAAGGTGGAATTGCCATGATCGGGGGTGGTTTTGGAAAGTTAACCCCTCCTGAGATAATTCGCCCTATTGCAGAACAATCAAAAGAACTAAATCTGAAGATTGGCAAGGTTGAAGTTGCTGCTGACCAGATCAGAGAAGATATCAAGGCGAGCGGCATATTGACAGATTTTTGGATTGTTCAAGATGGAGGCCTCTGGGTTATCCTGAACAAGGGTTAACCTCAAACCTATGCCTCTTATTAGACCTCTCAGGCTTTTTAAAAAACCATTCCAGGCTACGTTTGTCAGCCGTCCGAACCGCTTTCTGGTGGAATGTGTGTTGAATGAAAATCATGTACAGGCTTTTCTCCCGAATCCCGGGAGGCTCCAGGAGCTCCTTCTGCCAGGGGCTACGCTTTATCTGAATGAAGAAAGTTCAAGCCCCCTGAGAAAGACCTCCCTTACCGTTATTGCTGTTGAACGGGAAGGTGTTCCAGTAATGCTTCATACCCACCGAACAAATCAGGTTGCGAGATATCTTATAGAGAATGGATTCATACAGAACCTTCGAGGGGCAGAGATTATCAAGGCAGAGGCAACAGTGGGTGGAAGCCGCTTTGACTTTCTTTTGCACGATGGAAGGAAAGAAGTTTATGTGGAGGTTAAATCGTGCACCCTGGTGGGAGATAAGGTTGCCATGTTTCCCGATGCAGTCACGGCACGAGGGGCACGGCATCTGGAAGAACTTGCCAGACTTTTTGCCAAGGGGAAACGAGCTGTCGTACTCTTCATAGTACACTGGCCTTACGCAGAATTTTTCATGCCGGATTACCATACAGACCTTTATTTTGCCCAGACCATCGCCAGAGTGCGCAGTGCCGTTGAAGTCATTCCTGCGGCAGTTCACTGGAATCATGATCTTTCTTTAGAGCCGGGTGCGAAAATTCTGCATGTTCCATGGGAATATATAGAGCGTGAATCTTGTGACAGGGGTAGTTATCTCATCATCCTCAGCCTGGCAGAGGATACAAGAGTAAACGTGGGCAAATTAGGAACAATTCTGTTCAAAAAAGGTTTTTACGTGTATGTGGGCTCTGCCATGGCTAATCTCACCTCACGGATTGAGCGGCACAAGAGAATCCGAAAAACTTTTCACTGGCACATTGATTTTCTGAGAGACTCTGCGGATTTCATGTACGCCCTTGCCATTCGCTCTTCTGACCGTCTGGAATGCCAGGTAGCCAATGGGGTATCAAAGATTGCTCCGTGGTCGATAAAGGGGTTTGGTTCCACTGACTGTGTTTGTGATACCCATCTATTCGGATTCGCGGACAATCCGGTTAGCCTGCCGTCTTTCCAGAAGCTTCTTCAGTATTTCAGAATGGACCGATACAGGGAAAAAGGCTGATAACCGATCCCCTGTACGATTCGTTACTTCTGCTCTCATGGCCCCAGTAACGGATGTGATTTACCTTATAAAAAAAACGCTCTCGACAAAGATCAGGCTTCCTCATCCATTTTATATTGTTTTCTGAAGATTAGGCCTGGTGCTGAACAGACATTTTAGCTACATAATTGATGCAACCTGACTATTCTTGCAACTTATTGATATTCTAAGAAATAGTCCCAGGGGGTTTCGAACCCCCGTTTCCGGCGTGAGAGGCCAGCGTCCTAGGCCACTAGACTATGGGACCATTGAGAAAAGAATATTAGCAGAAATGAAAAAGGATTTCCAGAAAATAATATAAAGGCACGGGATAGGTGTGAGGCGAGGGTCAATGGGAAGGGCAGGAAAGAAAGTGAAAAGTGAAAAGTAAATACAGGAGCATTGTGAAAGAAAGAAAAAAGAAGGGTAAAGCCCTTGGCTGTAAGGAAATGCAGAACTGCAATTGTCTTTTTGAGCCTTTGCGCACACCTTGGAGCTTTCAGCTATGAGCTTATATTGGCGTTGACAGGAATTTCTGGAGGATGTCCGGCTCCTTTATTGATTCGTAGCATACGTTTCTGACACAGGGTGTGACGTTTCCTTCTTGTTCCTGTCCGTATGCAAAGGCTGCATAGGGGCGAAATGTTGACAGGGCTCTTTCTGCCAGCTCAGTTCCTGGAGATGCGTTAAGGGTAAGCTCAAGTCCATTGTAGAAAGCATCCAGGGCGCTGAAATAATATCCACCATGAACGCCTGCTTCCTGTCCCCACGAAGAGAACAGCTTGAGTGCCTTTTCAGCAAGGGCCCGATATTCCTGTTTATCTCTGATAAAAGCAAGTTTTATGAGCAGCATGATTGCAAGTGAATTTGCAGATGGATGGGGTGTGTCGTCAATGCCCTTAAGCCTTGTGCCAAGGACCTCTTCGGAGGTATCGAAAAAGCCCCCTTCATCATTATCCCAGAAGAGTTCTATTGTTTGCACCATGAATAGGTCTGCCTTTTCAAGATAGGGTCTTTTGCCTGTGACTTCATAGGCACTCACAAGAGCATCGATAAGATGGATGTGATCATCGAGAAGACCCTTTATGCCGGGGGTGTGAAACACGGTGTTATTGTCAGTGTTAATGGTGAGGATTCTTTCAAGGCTCTTAAGGGCAAAGTCTTTAATGGCTGAATCCCTGAGTACACGGTAAGCCCGTAGAAAAGCAGAGATATACATGCCGTTCAGGGATGAGTACATGGCAGTATCGACAAAAGGTTTTGTTCTGGTTTCACGGGCATGGAGGAGTTTTCTTCTGCCCTGAATAATGATTTGATTGACCTTTTCGACATTCATTCCAATCATCTCTGCCACGTCCTCAGGGTTTTTATCTATGTACAGTACCCGTTTTGATGAATCGTGATGCATTATGGCCCGTTCATGGAGGAAGTATTTGGAGAGAACAGTATATTCTTCATCGGTGAGCAGTGTTTTAAAATCATTGTCAGTCCAGGTGAAGTATCCTCCTTCATCATCAGGCGTCACATCAGCATCCTGGCTTGTATGGAAACCCCCATCAGGATGTGACAGCTCATTTCTCGTGAAGTTTATGATGCCCTGCGCCACATCTTTGAAAAAGGGATCGCCAAAGATGCTGTATGCATCCACATAATTTCTCAGGAGCCAGGCATTGTCATCTGCCATTTTTTCGAAATGGGGGACAATCCAGGACTGATCAGTTGAGTAGCGGTGAAATCCTCCGGCAAGGTGGTCGTGGAACCCACCCCTTGCCATTGAGGTGAGTGTTTTCCGAAGCATGGTTGCCAGGGACTCATCTCTGGTAAAAAAATATCTGCTGAGGAGAAACTCGATAGCCCCTGCCATGGGAAATTTTGGCGCTCTACCAAATCCACCGTAGAGCGTATCTGCAGATTTCAGAATTGTGCTTGCGCCTTTGTCAATGATCGATTCTTGTATTTCAGAGGAGACAAGCAGCTTGTGTTTGATCATGTTGAGAAGCTGTTCGCTGCTCTCCACTACCTGAGCGCGCTGTGTTCGGTAGAGTTCAGCTATAGCCATGAGTATCGTTTTAAACGCAGGTCTTCCAAAACGTTCGTTTGGAGGAAAGTATGTGCCGCCATAAAATGGTTTCTTGTCTGATGTCAGGAACACGCTCAGAGGCCAGCCACCGCCAAAACCCATGGCAGCTATAACCTGCTGGTACCGTCTGTCTATATCAGGCATTTCATCTCTGTCGAGTTTTATGGCCACATAGTTTTCGTTAATGATCTTTGCAACCTCTTCATCTTCAAAACTTTCCTTTGCCATGACATGGCACCAGTGGCACCAGATTGCCCCCGAGCTCAAAAAAACGGGTTTGTCTTCCTGTTTTGCCTTTTCAAAGGGTTCATCTCCCCAGGGATGCCAGTTGATCTGTTGATGTGCAGCATGCTGGAGGTAAGCTGATTTTTCATTGGCTAACTTGTTCATGGATGCTCCTTTTCTGAAATGGGGGAGATTTAAAGCTCGACCCTGTTGCTTAAAGGTAAACACGAATAGGGGGATTGGCAATATGTGTTTTTAATCTACAACCTTACTCTCTCAATCCTGAACTACTTCGTGAGAAGTACCGGGCATTTGGCTCCTTTGAGAACATTTCGTGCAACGCTTCCTATGAGAAACCTTGCTATGGCAGATCTCCCGAGGGACGCAATGACAATGAGATCGATTCCTTTGTCTTCTGCCTCCCTAAGGATAGCCTCGTGGGGTATTCCATGGCCAATATCCATGGCAACGGATACCTCTTTGGACTGAGGAAATTTATTCATCTGTTTTTGGAGATCCTCCTGCGCCTTGTTTTTTAGCTGGGTCTCAATTTGACGGATAATATCATCACCCAGGCATATATCTCCCACGCAACGTTGAATCTCTCCAGAAACTACATGAAAAAGAAATACCTTGGCATTGTACTGTTTCCCAATATCCAGCGCCTGCTTCAGAGCCTTGTCAGAATATTCTGAAAAATCGGTTGGAACAAGAATCTTTGTTGGTCGTAGCATATCCTGTCCCTCCTTTCAAATAAAAGAATGCGGATAAATTTGGAATTGCCGATCCTGTTGACATCCTGCAGGAACCAAAGCCTGCCATGATAATCCCCCGTTATTTTGTTAACAGCACAGAGCAGGTTGAGCCCTTGAGAACATTCCTAACCACGCTGCCAAGGAAATACTGTGCCAGACCAGTTTTGCCCAGTGACGAGATGACAATCAAATCAATCTTCTTGTCTTTCTGGGTATTCAAAATGATTTCGGAAGGATTTCCAATCACTACTTCACTAAAGACTTCCAGGGTGTTGGTCTGTGGGAACTTGTCGATCTGTTTTTGAAGCTTATTTCTGGCCCCTTTAATCATTTTTGCTTCCATCTGTTTGATTGATCGGGGTGTCAGTCCGTAGTCGTCTATGGTGTGACCGATCCTATCAGCAACCACATGGAGAATGTAGACCTGAGCTTTGTACTCCTGGGCAATATCAAGAGCGTATAAGAGGGCCGTGTCTGAATACTGGGAGAAATCGGTAGGTACAAGGATTCTTGTCGGTATTAGCATATGTACCTCCTTTTTAAAGGCTATCTTCTTATTCCCGATAACCTTTATTTAAATCCTCATACTATAATAATAGCAGTAATATCACGACTGTCAACCACCCGGGAGCGGCTGTGAACCCGGGCATAATCGGTCCCAGGAACACCATTAAAAAAGTATTCCCTAAGAAATAAGCATCTTTTCTGGACCGTCTCAGAACCGATCAAACTGTTGAATCTGCCCGGGGTTAATCAGAGATGTTACTTGATAGGGAACAGGAGCTGAAATGTTTAAGATAACGCGGAACAAGAGCGGGAATCGTGAAAAATAAATCACAATTGAAGTTTTTCCGATGACAGATTATAATTTCCCAGCGGCAGGAGCTAAGCGAATGATTTTTATCTTGCCCATCACTCGATGCCCGTTTTAAGGAGTCTTTATGGTTTCCGGTATTGGCAGTTTTCCTTTTACAGATGTAGATGAAGCGATTGATATAATATTCGAAACATGCCCAGAAATCCCTTTTTGGCCGCAACTGCCAAAACGTGCACCCTATGAGAACATGTATATCCCTTTTCTCGAAGGCATACCGTGTGTGGTTGTAAATGAAAATGAAGGGTCAGCCATCATGGATACGGAGAACGCCGAGGGGATAGAAGAGTTCTATGACAATGTTCAGGGCGGTAACCTCGAGGCCTTTCAGATTTCTGAAAAGGTTGCCCCTGGTTTCTACAGGTTTCTCGATCGTCTCAGGGAGAGAACCAGTGCCGTCAGATTCATCAAGACTCAGATTACCGGTCCGTTCAGCATGGGACTTGGTTTGAAAGATGAAACCGGAAAGGCCGTTATTTACAACTACGGGTATTTTGATATCATCAAAAAAGCCATTCACATGAAAGCTCAGTGGATGATCGCCACAATAAAAGGGCAATTTCCTGACAAGGGGATCATAATTTTTTTTGACGAGCCCTATATGGTCTCTTTTGGTTCTGCCTATGTTTCCATCTCCAGAGAGGAGGCGGTTGGCATATTCAATGATGTGCTCGGGGACATACCTGGCATCAGGGGTATCCATTGCTGCGGCAATACTGACTGGTCAGTTCTTCTCAATGCACAGGTGGATATCATCAATTATGATGCCTTTAATTATCTGGACACAATCTTCTACTTTGACGATGATTTACGAAGGTTTATCAAAGGGGGAGGCAGGATTGCCCCGGGTATTGTGCCTTCATCCGAGGAGGTTATGAAAGCTACTCCAAAAGATATGGAACACCTTATGGAGAAGTTTCAGTCCCTAATGATAGATAAGGTCGGTCCTGAGGGGCTGCAGAACCTCATCGTTACCACAAGCTGCGGTGTTGGCAGTCTTCAGCCGGAACATGCCAAAAAGGCTATGGAACTTCTGAAGACTTTTGGATGACCATATTTCGTCGTCAGCCTGTACAAGCTTATCTCCTCATGCACGGTCACATGCGTTCGTCCGAGGCCGCTGCGCTTTCAGATTAATGCATCCTTTTCTGTTGCTATACATTGGAGGGAATGCTTTCAGTGCATGGCGCGCGATCCCGCCTTATTCAGGCCTTTTTGTAAAATCTGGAAAGAAAGAAGAGAACCGTCTCTGTGTATTCTGTGTGCCCGGGCGAAGCAGGCGGGAGATCTGCTTTTCTCTGTGTCTAACCGTGGTAAAATATGGATAATTTTATCCAGGGGAAAACATTTCAACATTTCAAGAGCGTCCCCGCAGGTTTTATTTTCCTGTGAACACAGGCGTGCGTTTTTCAAGGAATGCTGTTGCTGCCTCCATGTGGTCGTGTGTCTCTGAAAGGAGTGAGATCTGGGAAGAGATGTAGTCAAGGTGGGCACGCAATGTGCTGGTCTGTCCCTGATAGACGGCTCTCTTCATCATTCTAATTGCAAGGGGCGGTTTGGCGGCAATCTTTGCAGCGAGCTTCATCGTTTCTTCCATAAGGTTTTCGTGAGGAACGACACGATTCACAATCCCGAGCCGCAATGCCTCCTCAGGATCTATAACATCCCCCGTTAACAGAAGCTCCAGGCCCTTGGAAACGCCTGTGAGCCTGGGCAGAAAATACGCTCCGCCGTCACCGGGTACAAGGCCCATCATTATGTAGGATTCAGCCAGTTTTGCCCTGTCCGAGCATACCCTCATGTCGCACATGATGGCCATGTCCATGCCAGCACCCATAGCAGCGCCGTTGATAGCGGCAATAACCGGTTTGTCCAGATCTTCAAGGGTCAAAACAATGCGGTGAACCCCATCCCAGAGAAATCTTTTCATGTCCCACGATTTCAGCTTGCCTTCTGCCATGTCTCGTATATCCCCGCCAGAACAGAAGGTGTCGCCCTTGCCTGTGACAATGATAACCCGTATCTCATCATTCTTTCTTGCCTCCTCCAGGTATTCCTGCCACAGAGATATCATCTCGGTGCTGAAAGCGTTTTTTGCCTTTGGCCTGTTCAGGGTGATTATGGCAACATGGTTGTTTACGTTGTATAGCGTGTGTGGTTCGCTCATGGTGTTTGTCCTTTTCTGATTTTTTTACTAAAATCGCCCACGTCCGGCATTTGTGTCAAGGAAAAACTATTTGAATATTAAATGGGGATTGCTTAAAATAGCGGCAAAAGCTGTGACGCGTGATAAGTAACGCGTAACGGGTTTTTAAAGAATATCAATCACGGATTACGCGTCACGCGTTACGGATCTTAGGAGGTTGAAGTGGGCGAATTCCATGAGGCAATAATCATAGGGGCAGGTCCCGCGGGATTGACTGCAGGTATTTACCTGATGAGAGCAGGGGTAGAATCCGTGCTCATAGAAAAAGGGGTCATGGGCGGCACACCGATGAACTATGAACATGTTGAAAATTATCCCGGCTTTCCCGGAGGCATATCAAGCCCAGAGCTCATGCAGAAGATGGCTGAACAGGCAAAACGCTTTGGTCTTCCCATAAAAGAGTTTATGGAGGTTGAAGAGGTCAACAGTGAGGGAGATAGATTTATCATCAAAGCTGGCGCAGATTCAATGGAATCCCTCGGGGTGATCGTATGCACCGGAACTGTTTCTGTGAAGATGGGCATTCCGGGAGAGGAGGAATTTGTAGGCAGAGGCATCTCATACTGCGCCACCTGCGATGGAGCCTTTTTCAGAAACCTTGATGTGGCAGTTATCGGCGGTGGCGATGCGGCAATCCAGGAAGGCCTTGCCCTGACAAACATAGTTCGCAAAGTGTACGTGATCCACCGCAGAGACCAACTGAGGGCGCAGAAGATCATCCAGGACAGGGCATTCAAAAACGAGAAAATGGAATTTCTGTGGAACAAGGTTCCTGTTGAAATTGAAGGAAAGGATCAGGTGGAATCCATACTGATTGAAGATACAAAAACCCATGAGCACTCCCGCGTAAAGGTTGATGGTGTGTTTGTCTATGTGGGTGCCCGACCGAATACACAGTTCCTTGGTAACCTTGTGGAGAGGGATGGGGCAGGTTTTATTGTCACTGATGAAAACCTGGCCACAAAAACAGCAGGCCTGTATGTTGCCGGGGATGCGAGAAAGAAGCCTCTGCGGCAGATAACCACAGCGGTGGGAGATGGCGCACTGGCCGCCGTTAGTTTGGAACACTACATCATGGAAACCCGATAAAACTTCGGGGACGTTCTTGAAATGTTGAAATGTATCAAAAAGCCAGGTTATAGGTAAAGGGTCATGGGAAAAGACAACTGTGGAACACGAAAGGCGGAGCGGAAAATGCGTGAATGGCAACCGGGCTTCCTTCTTCCCTCTGGTTTAAGCAAGCATGCAAGCTTCCAATAGCTATAAAGGGTAATGCTTTGTGCGCATAAAAACATTCATTCTCATAGTTATTTTTTTCTTTGCACCAGTTTTCTATTCCCATGGGAACGAACATATTGTATTTTATCGTCTCGGGGCAAAAGATGGTGTTGCCTGGGATCAATTGAAAAGGTACCTCGGTGCGAAAGGGTACAGAATAAGCATATTTGATGGGGCGGACAACATCGAAAAACACGTGGAAATAGTCAATCGTATCAACAAGTTAAAAGCCTCGGCCTTTTTAGCCATGGATTTTGGCGTAGGCGAGAAAGACCAGGTGATGGTGGCGATCACAAGGGCAAAAAGAGGGAAGGGCACTATACTGGCCATCGATGAACTGCCTGCCCTTTACGCGAATGAATCGCGGGAGCTGTCATCATCGCTCGCCTCTGTGTTTGATAAGGGGATCAAAGAGTTCCCTCTTTTCCCGCTGCTCGGGGTTGACATGCCCGGTGTTTTCCTGAAAATAAGCTTTACACCCGAGAAAACGCTTGAGGTGTTTGCCCGGCTCCACGAAGGTATGCAAAGGTATTTTAAGCGAGGTATGAAGGATGAGAGATAACAACAGACCGAATGACAAAATAAGAGAACTGAAGATATCCAAGAGCTTCCTTAAGTATCCCGAGGGCTCTGTACTTGTAGAGATGGGAGAGACAAAGGTGATTTGTGGGGTGAGTGTGGAGGAAAAGGTACCCCCCTTTCTGCGAAACTCCGGGAAAGGCTGGCTTACCGCTGAATACTCCATGTTGCCGCGGTCAACCCACACCAGGTCAGTCCGTGAGTCGGTAACAGGGCGCGTTGGCGGACGGACCCATGAGATTCAAAGGCTTATCGGAAGAGCGCTCCGGGGAATCGTAAATCTCGACATAATCGGGGAAAGAACGCTCTGGGTTGATTGTGATGTGATCCAGGCTGACGGCGGGACAAGGACGGCGAGCATCACCGGGGGTTATGTGGCCCTTGTCGATGCCCTGTGGAACCTCAAAAAGAGGGGGGTGATCCAGAAGATACCCCTGCGCGACTCGGTAGCGGCAATCAGTGTGGGGCTTGTTGGCGGAGAAATCCTTCTTGACCTTTCCTATGAAGAAGACTCGAAGGCAGAAGTGGACATGAATTTTGTGATGACCGGAAAAGGCCAGCTCATAGAGGTGCAGGGTACTGCAGAAAAGACCCCATTCTCAAAAGAGCAGCTTGATGTCATGTATCAGTATGCGCACAGGGGGATCAATGAAATCACCCGACAGCAGAAGATTGCCCTGGGGCCAATGTTTCCGGCGTGAAAAACATCATTATCGCAACAGAAAACATGGGAAAATTCCGGGAAATCAAGGCCCTCCTGGAACATAGTTTCGACAATTTCTACTCATTGCGTGATTACAAAGACAGGGTCCCCATTGAAGAAGACAGCGACCTTTATATTGAGAATGCCCTGAAAAAAGCCAGGAAAATAGGCGACAGGTTCGGCATGCACACCCTGGCTGATGATTCTGGCCTTGAGGTACAGGCGCTGGGAGGAAGACCGGGGGTTCGCTCGTCTCGCTACGGCAAGAATGATGATGAGAGGATTGCCAGGCTGCTCTCAGAACTTGAAGGTATCCCCTGGGATGAGCGGGCTGCTGTTTTCAAGGCCTACCTCGCTTTCTATATGCCCGAAAGGGAACGGTGCTATGTTTTCTATGGCGAGTTGAGAGGGATTATCGGTATGGATAAGCACGGCCAGAATGGTTTTGGTTTTGATCCTGTCTTCTTTGTCCCTGAGCTGAACAGATACCTTGCCGAAATTCCCATGGAGAAAAAAAATCGCTTAAGCCACCGCGGTAGAGCGATCCAGGCTCTGATCGACTTTTTTCATTAAAGGCACAAAAAAATACAAAATGGCCTGTTTGGGCCATTCACCAGCATTACAATTCCTCAACATTCCCTCCCCGGTTGTGAACGGTTTTCACCATTTATAATGATAAATTAGGAACTTAGGTGTAAGAACATATGGATGTAGGGAAATTCCTACATTCGCCACAGGCAATATGTTATTGAAACCATGCGCTCTTTCGAGAACAAAATGGATTTGTAATATAAAACATCAATGATATCGAAGTAATATCACTCATAGCTGCATTGGCACAGGCCTTGCTTGCGAAACCAATTACACATGCGGAAAAGAAGGATTACAGAAATTCTTTCTGGAGAGGGTCAGAAACTTTATCAGAGGACGTTGTTTTGCCCGTATTAAAAGCTCTAACATACTGTAATAATAGGAATAATTTAATCAGAAATCTTCTGCAGTTAACTTTTATGATGAGTCTTGCCCTCGTGGTGCTCATGGGAACGGGGCATGCAGCGGATGTACGGCTTGCCTGGAACGCAAGCCCGGAGCCGGACATAGCAGGTTATAAAATTTATTATGGTACAGCATCTCGTGTCTATGATTGGTCAATCGACGCTAAAAAGGTTACAACCTTTACAGTATCGGGCCTTGCCGATGGGCGAACCTATTATTTTGCAGTTACTGCCTACGACACGTCAAATCTCGAGAGTACCTATTCCAACGAGGTAAGCACAAGTACATGCAGATATTCCATTTCGCCTCCAGGTCAGAGTTTTCCTGCATCAGGAGGAACCGGCTCTATTAATGTGAGCACGCAGTCTGCATGTTCCTGGAATGCCAGCAGTAATGTTTCGTGGATGACTATCACCTCAGGGAGTCGCGGAACCGGGAATGGTACGGTATATTATTCCATTAATGCTAATAGCGATTCATCTTCCAGAACAGCCAGTTCCACTATAGCGAAAAATACATTTACAGTAACACAGGAAGGTAACAGCACCACCACCTATACCATCACTGCCTCTGCCGGAACTGGAGGCACCATCTCACCCACCGGCACAGTAACGGTCAGCAGGAACGCAAGCCGGTCCTTCACTATAACACCCAGCACAGGGTACAGCATCGATCGCGTTATTGTAGATGGATCATCCGTGGGAGCAGTAAGCACCTATACCTTCAGTAATGTAACAGCAAACCACACCATATCAGCAAGCTTCAAGGCAGATACCACCACCTATACCATCACTGCCTCTGCCGGAACTGGAGGCACCATCTCACCCGCTGGCACAGTAACGGTCAGCAGGAACGCAAGCCGGTCCTTCACTATAACACCCAGCACAGGGTACAGCATCGATCGCGTTATTGTAGACGGATCATCAGTGGGAGCAGTAAGCACCTATACCTTCAGTAATGTAACAGCAAACCACACCATATCAGCAAGCTTCAAGGCAGATACTACAAAGTATACCCTGACCATAAACAGATCAGGATCTGGTACGGGAACCGTCTCAAATAATCCTTCTGGTTTAAGCTTTGCCAGAGGTACTGTCGTAACCCTTACTGCAACCCCTGATGCAGGCTCTTCATTTGTGGGTTGGTCAGGTGGCTGTTCCGGCACAACGCCCACATGTACTGTTACGATGAGCGCAAACGTAATTGTGACTGCCACGTTTAACCTTGTTAGCGGGGGTAGACCTGACATTACCATAACATCCCCCAGTGGAGGGGAAACGCTTTCTGCCGGATCTACCTGGACTATTGTTTGGGAAGCTACCCCTGACATTGTTAAATTTGACCTTTCCTACCTGAATGGGCTGACATGGAGATCTATCGCCAGGGGTGTTACAGGCAGCAGATATCAATGGCAGATCCCTGCCCTTGCGAGGAATCTGGAAAGATGTAAGGTCAGGATTGTTGGCTATAATGTGAAGGGGAAAAAGATAGCTTCAGCCAAATCGATAGGGACATTCGCCATAAAGGTTGTGAAACTGACTTCTCTCAATGGAGGACAGGAAGTGGTTGCGGGCTCATCCCAGACTATTCAGTGGACAACATATGCTGTAACCCATGACGCACCAAGGGTAAGGTTTTCCTATACTCTTGACGGGGGAAGAAAATGGAAGAAAATCAAGGGCTTTGTCGAAAATGCAGGAAAATTTATCTGGACTGTGCCGGTTACAGAAGAAACACACACTGAATGCAAGGTCAGGGTTATCCTTGAGACGGGTCACGGAGTTAAAGTCGGCAGCGACGAAAGTGAAAGTTTTTTTCGCATCAGACCGGCTTCTTAATGGAGAAAATCATTTTTTTGGCTTCTTCCCAGTATCGCGATCACACAATCTGCATGTTTGCGAATAATTTCTAACACAGATACTCACCCTGGTGGAAAATCTGGGATAATAATATTGCCACTTCGATCAAAGCTCTGTAATATCAATTAAGGTTATTTTTGGGATCGACCTCCGAGACACTACCTGTCAGCCCAAAGGCCCGATGGTAATGAAACCTCGGAAAATTGATATCAGTCACTGCAACAAAAGCCAGGTCATTGTAAAGATTAGTCATTAACAACCGGGAGATACTGATATGAAATGGAAAAAGATTAAAATTCTGTGTGGGTCACTAATATTCATTACCGGTGCAATTTTTTTGACAGTGACAGCAGCCTCTGCCAGTAAACTGGATGAAATAAGGTCAGCAATAGACAAAAAAGGCGCAAGATGGATTGCCGGCGAAACGTCTGTTTCCAAATTGAGCGACCGCGAAAAGAAGCTCCGGTTGGGTCTTATTAAACCGGATGAAACTGATCCTGCAGCGGCTGAAATGGAAATGGTTTTCTTCCTTCATGAGCCCCTTGTGGATCTCCCGGATGCCCTGGATTGGAGAGCAAACGGCGGATACTATGTGACACCTGTCAGGAACCAGGGTAATTGCGGCAGTTGCTGGGCTTTTGCCACTGCAGCAGCACTCGAATCCTATAATCTGATCAAGGACAACACCCCCGGGTTCGATGATAACCGTGCCGAGGAGATTCTTCTTTCGTGTTCAGGAGCAGGGAGCTGCAATGGTGGGTACATTGGCTCAGCATCAAACTATATTCGCAACACAGGGTTGCCGCCTGAATCATATTTTCCCTACACCGCAACATCGAGTGATGATTCATGTAGCTACGCACTGCCCGGGTGGGAAGACTTTACCTCCAGAATTGACTCGTGGTTATATATCACCAACTCTTCAGTGTCAGTTGATTCCATTAAAAATGCCCTTCACATGTATGGCCCCCTCGTAACGACTCTGGACGTATATAATGATTTCTACTCATATAAAAACGGAGTGTATGAATATACAACAGGAAAACGGCTCGGTGGACATGCTGTTTTGGTTGTAGGATATAAGGATGATCCATCAGTTAACGGCGGCGGATACTTTATCGTGAAAAACAGCTGGGGTACCGGTTGGGGGGAAGGCGGCTATTTTAACATTGCCTATTCCGAAATTAATTCATGTGTCTACTTCGGCAGATGGACGATTGCATATAAAAACGCCGCACAGCCTTTATCTCCTGAGGCCCCGGGCAATTTGAAGGCCACCGCAGTGTCCGCCAACCAGATAGACCTCCAGTGGACTGACAATTCCACCAATGAGCAGGGTTTTGAGATTGAGCGATGTACAGGTTCCGGGTGCTCGAATTTTGCACTTGTCAAGACAGTGAGTGCAAACACGACAGAATGGAGCAATACAGGGCTTCTGGCGAATACCAGTTATACCTATAGGGTGAGGGCATTCAACGCGAGTGGAGATTCTTCATATTCCAACAAGGCTACCTCTGCTACACTGGCTATTCAACGAGCACTCACAGTGGTCAAATCAGGTAAAGGAACGGGCACGGTAAACGGCCCTGGCATCTTTTGCGGAACTGACTGTGGTGAGTACTATGACGAAGGATCTGTGGTGATCTTTACTGCTGCGCCAGATGCAGGATCGGTGTTTGCCGGTTGGTCAGGTGGTGGCTGTTCAGGCACTGGTGCCTGTACAATTACTGTTCAAGATACACCTATCAATCTTACTGCCACCTTTAACCTCAATGGGTCGCTCTCTCGTGATACCGGTACCATTGGCACCAGGGTAACCATAACCGGCTCTGGCTTTGGCGACAAAAAGGGAAAGGTCTTTATCGGAAATGTACAGGCAAAGATCATAACCTGGAGCGATTCCTCAATCCTCTTTGAGATAAAGAAGCCCATGATTCCGGGACCATATCAGATAAAGATACAACCAAAACAACAAAAATCCTATATCACCTTAGAAGAGAATCTATTCACCATTAAGGAACCGGAAAATATATCTTTCAGTTCTGATTCAGGACTTCCGGGCAATCAAATAGAGATAGCAGGGGATTACTTTGGTTCAAAAAAGGGAAAAATCTATCTCGAGGATCAAATGGGTGGTCATCCACGAAGCTGTAGAATTATTTCCTGGTCTATGAACCCGGCGACCGGTAAAAGCTCGGCTGTTTTTGCTGTACCGAAACCGAATGGATATGTGCCGGGTATTTCTGCCTCTTATACGTTAAGGGTGACCAACAAAATTGGATCAGCATCAGCAGCCAGACCGTTGACCATACAATAAGGTTTGTTTTACCTGCCATAGCCATGCTATATGGGGATTAAGATTTCCACAGCTTAAGAACGGTTTCGTCATCAAAGGTCTGCCTGCGTTGTTTGCCTTCACGGGTACCACGAAGAGCACGCAGGCAAATATCCTCTGGTTCCTTCAACAAGATGGTTGCCCCTGGTGGTACCATTCTTGAGTTTTTGACCGCACTGATTGCCATAAAGAAACCCATCCTGATCTTGTTTTTTGTCGAAGACTTCCTTGATTGAGGCAGGGAAATCTCTGTTATAAGGCAAACGTTCACGGAATGCTTTACGAGTTATTGTTCAAGACACCTCCGGGTTGAAGTGGTCCCAGAGTTCAGGTGGCAGAGAAGTATTTACGATATATCTCGGGAATATACAAATATTTCCAGATAATAATATAAATGGCTGACATCGGTTATTTATGTCAGAATCACCAATACCTGTCTGGTATTGCGCAAAGAATGCAGTTTTGCTTTTCCTCTGTCCGTTGTCTCCAAAATTTGTAGCACTACAGACATACAGCGTAGTTGAAAAGATGATCTTCAGTGGTTATGATAGAAATTTAGAACTTGAAATACGGGATCTGTATTGAGGTACCGGCATGTCATTAAAATGGTTTCTGCCCTTTTGCAAAGAGAATGAATCATCTGGCACATAGAATGCATGATAACATCGACAACTAATGTAAAGAACTAATTGAGACTAACATGGTAAAGAAGTTGCAAATAGATGCCGATATGATTGAAGATAGAATTGTATGGTATAATAGCGAACGAATTGTAATCTGGTAGGCAACTTTCGGGGGGTAACAAAAGATAGTTGGGATTATTTTTCCAAAATTCCTGAATGATGCTGGTCAGGGGTAATGGCGGTAGCCTGGAAATATTTTGTCCAGACATTTTAGATTTAGCTTTTGTGTTGTTGCCATTATTCGTAACGAGTGTTATGGTATTCGATATGCAAAATGATACCGATTATTTCTTTCCCGGTATAATCGACAACACCACAAGTATTGCCAGCAAATAAACGGATATCTGTGTGAGATAAATGGAACAAAGTCATCAGCCATTTGACCTGAGCAGCGCCAGGGACATCCTGACTATCATATTCAAGCACAAGTACATAATCCTGATAACCTTTCTGATCATTAGCGCAGGAGTTACTCTATATGCATTTTCATTAAAGAGAGTCTATGAGTCTCAATCTGTGTTGCTGGTCAAACTTGGAAGGGAGTTTACGTCTCGGCCCGAAGTGGGTGGAGATACAGGTCGAGGATTTTCTGTTCCACCCGAAACCATTATGAGAGCTGAAATGAGCCTGATTACCAGCAGGGACCTCATCAATACGGTAATAAAAACAGTCGGTCAAGAGAAGATTTTTCCTGTCTTGAGCAAAGCCATCCCCGGCAGTATATCGCCGGATGATTTAGCTATAAATTTATTTCAGGAGAACCTCAGCGTTAACAACATCCAGGGTTCCAGCATGATACAGATCGCATTTACCCATCCTGATCCTTACATTGCCGCAAATGTGGTAAACACGCTCGTTGATGCTTTAAAGATAAAGCATCTTGAGGTATTCAGCACAGACAGCACCCCGTTTTTGAAAAGCCAGGAAAAAGTTTTTCAGGAAAGATTGAAAGAATCAGAGACCAAGTTAGCCAGCCTTAAACAGAAGTACGGCGTTTTCTCCTTTGAAGAGCAAAAAACGGCGCTGATTCAGCAACGAAGCACTCTTGATACAAATCTCAAGGCAGCGCAAAGCCAGGTAAACGAACTGGAACAAAAGGTCGCTATGATTAAAAACCCGAAATGGGCACCTGAGGTTCCACCTGAGATACGGGCACAGTTGATAGCGCTTCAGCAGAGAGAGCGGGAAGTAATGGGAAGATATATTGATGGGACCGTGCCAGTTCAAAATGTTCGCAAAGAAATGGATGCAGTAAAAGAATCCCTCAAGAAGCAATCAGAAGAAATCAGACAAACAGAAATTCATAAGGCAGAAGGTGAATTAAACATGGCAAGAGTTCGGGCTGATAACGCGAGGCGCCAGCTCGGACAGGTTGAAGCCGCATTGCAATCCCTTGAGACCCGCGCCCTTGAATTGCAGGGAGCAAAACGCGAGGCAGCCTTGCAAGAACAGAACTATCAGAACTATTCACGGAAGCTGGAAGAATCCATGATTATGGACGACATGGACCGACGAAAAATGGTGGCAATCACTATCGTTGAGAAAGCTGTTGCAAGTTCTTTACCCAAGCAAGGCAAAGCAAACAAGTTAGTGGTTATACTCATGGGACTTTTTGGAGGTATTGCTGCGGGTCTTGCCATCGCCTTTCTCCTCGAATTCATTGCTCCGGGCATGACTACACCGTGGAGCGCTGAGAGGCGTCTCAACCTTCCAGTTTTGTCAGCCATTCGGAGATTAATGATTTCATCCAGGGTGCCCGTTGATGTTAATCCAACACATGATTCAGCCAAATCAGAAATGGATATGGAGCAGGAGATGATTGACCTCTACCAGACTATCACAGCGGCATTACCTGACACTGACCGGCGTACTGTCCTTTTCGTAGGCTCCCGTTCAAACGAGGGAACGTCCACCATTGCACGGCAATTGGCACGGGTTGCATCGTTGCGTTTGGAAAAATCTGTTCTTCTCATAGATCTCGATAGAAGTCGGCCAGATTTGCATGTTTACTCAACACTTAAGCCCCAAGCTGACCTTCAAGATGGAGAGGGTCAGCTTGGACTAACCCTAGCCCGTGTTGAAGAGAGCAGTCTTTATGTTATGCCTCTTTTTTGGAGGACCATGGTTACTCCAAAGACCATCGATTATGCGAAACGTGGTGATTTCTGGGAATCCTTAAAGGATCAATTCGATTTAATTATTGTAGACTCACCCCCGGCATCTATGTTTCCTGATGGCCCTGCCATAGTATCCCGTCTCGACGGGGTAATTCTTGTTGTTGAGGCAGAAAAAACCAGGTGGCACGTTGCCCTGAGTGTGAAAGAAAAGATTCTCAAGAGTGGCGGTAATATTCTCGGCATTGTCTTTAACAAGAGGCGGCTCTATATACCAGAGCTTATTTACCGGTACCTATAGGCGCAAAAAAAGAAACACAGAGACAAATGAATAAAGCGAACGATAACACTGTCGAGCAGGTTACGAATCTGATAGTTTCTGAGTCAGAGTCTTCTTATGATGAAGATAGATCAGAATCTGCCAGAAAAAGCGATACGAAGAAAAGAATATCAAATAGGGGGGAAATCTTTTTTGGGCATCCCAAACAGCGATGGTTCCTCATTTTTGGAGATATTTTTGTTCTGACTCTGGCACATTGCCTGGCTTCTCTGATCAGATTTGGTGAGCCCGTGGATCCAGTTTTTTTCTATACATGGGTGATCTTTGTTACCCTCTTCGTATATCCAACTGCCCTGTATATCTTTGATCTCTACAATTTATCCAGGCTATTTCGATCTGTGGAAACTTTACTGAGGAGCGCTTTTGCCATATGTGCCGGAGGGATTGTATCCATTTTTATATTCTATTTAGTGCCATACGGTTGGTATGGAAGGGGTATCATGGCTATCCACATGGTTATCACATGGATTCTTCTGAACGGGTGGCGGTTGACCTACTCTGTCTTTTTTCAGCCCGCCATGGCTAAAATTCCTGTTCTTGTTCTGGGGGCCGGACAATCGGGAAGGGCATTGCATGAACTCCTCAAGTCCCGATTTTCGCCATATGATGTTAAAGGGTTCGTTGATGACAACCCCGAAAAGATTGGGCTATCTTTCTCACCAAGAGTTCTCGGGACCTGCGACCAGCTTGAGGAGATTGCACAGGAGGTTGGGGTAGATCGCGCTATTATGGCCATTCCCAGAAACAGGCCTTTGTCATTAATTCGGAACATACTCCATGCTCGCCTCAAGGGCATTGAAATAGAGGATATGCCAAATGTTGTCGAGCGGCTCACAGGCAGGATACCGGTGCAAAACATTGCAGATCAGTGGCTTCTCTTTTCTGATGGATTTTATCTCCTCCACAAGGAGTATATTCGAAAGATTAAGCGTCTTATGGATATGGCAGTGGCAGCCATTGTTCTTGCTGTAACATCACCTCTGTTAGGTCTTGTAGCAATCGCCATTCGCCTTGATAGCCCGGGCCCTGTATTGTATACCCAGGAAAGAATTGGGAAAGGCAACCAGACGTTCACCATTTATAAATTCAGATCAATGCAGCACAATGCGGAAAAAGACGGCGCCAGATGGGCCTCTTATAAAGATCCCCGCGTAACCAGGGTGGGTAAATGGCTTCGCCTGACCCATATCGATGAGCTCCCACAGATATGGAACATCTTTAAGGGTGATATGAGCTTTGTGGGTCCCAGACCTGAAAGATCAGAATTCGTTACCATGCTTGAAGAGAAAGTCCCGTATTACTTTGTAAGGCACAGTGTCCAGCCAGGCTTAACCGGTTGGGCTCAGATTAACTATCAATATGGTGATTCAGTTGATGACGCCATACACAAACTTGAATTCGACCTCTATTATCTGAAGAATATGTCTATCCTTCTCGATCTCAAGATAATATTGAGAACCATCGGTGTGGTTCTCCTCAGGGAAGGAGCAAGATAACATGGTTTATAGAGTCTATAGGGTCATTGAGTCAATAGATCAGCGCATAGCTCATAGTCCATAGCTCATAGCTGTAAGCTGATAGCTCATAGCAAATACTCTATTCAAACTTCTAAGCATGTCAACCTCCAAAATAGCTCATAGCTGTAAGTTCATAGCTCATAGCTCTAAGCTGAAAGCTCTAAGGAAAAGCTTATTTAATAGAAAGCTCATAGCTCTAAGCTGAAAGCTGTAAGGAAAAGCTTATTTAATAGATCAGCTCATAGCTCATAGCTGAAAGCTGGTAGAGATAACAATTTATGGGGTTAATTGGGTCTGTCGGGTCATTGAGTCGTTGAGTCAATACAAAAGTATAGCTTTATTTTTGAAAGAATAATTCGATAATGTTGGTAGAACTTTTTCAGTTATGGTGAATATATGAATGAAACAATAAGGCAGCAAATAACAGAATTTATCACAACGAACTTTCTCTTCGATGATTCAATAAAGCTCAGAGCAGAGGATTCACTCCTGGAAACAGGTGTCATCGATTCCACAGGAGTCCTGGAGCTTGTGGCTTTCATCGAGGAAACGTATGAAATTAAGGTTGAAGATGAAGAAATCATCCCCGAGAACCTCGATTCCATAATCAATATTACATCTTACATTACTGGGAAACTTTCGCAACCAAAAACCGCAGAAGGTTCTGTAAGCTAGGCTTGTTTCAACCCTATCAATTCATCGTTTTTAGAATTTGTTCAAATCAATGTATCTCACGCCCGCTTCGCTTGAGCCGCAGTGAGCGCAGAGAAAGGCAGACACAATGTTGTCTGGAATCATGAGACAGACTGATTCCAGACAATCTCCAGCACCTGACGGTGCGGAGTAACCAAATCATTACATTGCAGGGTATGAATCTCAACGAAGTAAGCGCCAAGGTGATTGGAGCAGCTATAGATGTTCATAAAGAAATCGGTCCGGGCCTGCTCGAGTCGGTATATCAGAAATGTCTGGAAATAGAACTAAAGGAAAGAGGTCTTCAGGTTTGCACCGAAATGCCGATATGTGTGAACTACAAAGGGCATGAAATATCCGACAATTCCTTCCGTATAGATTTGATTGTTGAAAATGCAATTGTGGTAGAATTGAAGTCTGTGGAAGAGATCAAGCCAGTCCACAAGAAACAGTTACTAACGTACCTTCGACTTACCGGCAAACAACTCGGTCTTCTGATCAACTTCAATGAAGCATTGCTCAGAGATGGCATTACAAGGATTGCCAATAATTATTCGACTGCCGCGCAAAGCGCAGGAGTTTCAGCAGAATGATGTTCTCTCCCATTCTGCTGACAAATACACCTTCCTCTGCGCCCTCTGCGGCTCGAACGAGTCCCGTCAAAGACGGGATGAGTGGGCGAGAAACGATGGTTTGTGACCCAACGACCCAACGACCCTATGACCCTATGACCCAACGACCCGACGACCCGACAGACTCCCTTAACTCGACTAACTAACCTATGTGTGGAATAGCAGGAATAATTGACTTCTCAGGGCGCAAGCCAGACGAGGCCATGCTTCGCAGGATGCTTGGGCTTATTCGTCACCGCGGCCCTGATGCTTTCGGCATATACATGGATGACATCGCAGGGCTCGCATTCACCCGCCTTAGCATCATAGACCTCCATGGTGGTGACCAGCCGATTCACAACGAGGACCAGGCTCTGTGGATCGTATGCAACGGCGAAGCATTCAACTACATTGAGTTACGCCCTGACCTTGAAGCACGTGGACATAAATTCTATACCAACACAGATACAGAGGTTCTTCTCCATCTCTATGAAGAAAAAGGCCCAGAGATGCTGAATGACCTCAATGGTCAATTTGCCATGGCAATTTGGGACAAAAACAGGAAGGAGTTGTTTCTTGTCCGTGACCGCATGGGTATCCGCCCGCTCTTTTATACAAAAGTAGGATCTCGCATTATCTTTTCTTCAGAGATAAAAGCTATCCTCGCAGACCTGACAATTCCCCGGACCCTGGATCCGGTGACTCTTTCTGATATCTTTACCTGCTGGTCGCCATTTGGAGACAAAACAGCATTCGAAGGCATCCAACAGCTTATGCCTGGACACTATGCGCTCATCGGTGCTGATGGAATGAAAACCAGGCAATACTGGAAGCTCACGTTCGAGCACAATACGAATAGTGACCGGCCCCTCCATGAATGGAAGGAGGAACTCAAAGGGCTTCTTCAAGATGCCTGTCGCATTCGTCTCCGTGCTGATGTGCCCGTAGGAAGCTATTTGAGTGGAGGCCTCGACAGCACATATACAACGTCTATAGTAAAGAAAATATTCAACAATCACCTCTGCACTTTTTCAGTAAGTTTTGCAGACAGCCGTTTTGATGAAGCTTTTTTTCAGGCAAAGGCAGTTCAGGCCATCGGAACAGACCATAAAATGATTCATTGTACTGACGTCGATATTGGAAAGGATTTTCCTGACGTACTATGGCATACCGAAACCCCCCTTCTTCGGACAGCCCCTGTCCCCTTATTTCGACTTTCAAAACTGGTAAGGGAAAATAATTACAAAGTAGTGTTGACAGGGGAAGGGTCTGATGAGATTTTTGCTGGGTATGACATCTTCAAAGAGGATAGAATACGACGTTTCTGGTCTCGGCAGCCTTCATCAGCAACCCGGCCAAGGCTTCTCCAAAGACTCTATCCTGATATTTTTCAACAGTCAGACGCGAGATCAAGAGCCTTTCTTGAAGGATTTTTTCGCAAGAATCTCTCATTCGTTGATTCTCCTGGATATTCCCACATGATTCGTTGGAACAACACAGCTCTTTTACAAGGTTTCTTTAGTTCGACCCTGCTGTCAACTCTCTCAGGGCCATCTCACCCAACGACCCAACGACCCAACGACTTTTTTGGCCGGTTCGCAGCCTCGTTGCCTCCAGACTTTATGACATGGAATCCCCTTTCCAGGGCCCAATATACGGAAAGTACGATATTTCTGACGAATTATCTCCTCTCATCCCAGGGTGACAGAATGGCCATGGCCCATGCAGTGGAGGGCCGGTTTCCTTTTCTCGATTATCGTGTTGTTGAGTTTGCTACCAGGGTACCACCAACCTACAGACTCATGGGACTCAAGGAGAAATTTATATTGCGTGAAGCAGCTCAAGACGTGATTCCACCTGAGCTTGCAAATAGACCAAAACACCCGTACCGTGCACCTATAAGCAAGTGTTTCTTTGGTGATCAACACTTGCAATATGTTGATGATCTTCTTTCTGAATCAAGCCTTAAAGAAAAAGGGTATTTCCATCCCGAAAAAGTGGCAAAACTGGTGGCCAAGGTGCGTCGACAGGATGGGCAACTTCTAAGCGAGCGGGAAAATATGGGCCTCATCGGCATCCTCTCAACACAGTTACTGGACGAAATGTTCATCAAGAACTTTCCATATCGCCCAATAATCGAGCCCGAGAAGGTGAAAGTGTATGACTTTAGAGCTAAGTAATAGCTGTAAGCTCAAAGCTCATAGCTCATAGCTCATAGGGAAGAATCAGATGGGGTTTGCATTCGAGGATTTGATGGTTTATCAAAAGTCAATGGAATTTTCCATTTCGGTAATAAACGTTATAGATAATATAAAAACGCCACGAAAGCATTACCGGCTTATAGAACAACTCGAATCTTCCTGTACCTCAATCGCCTTGAATATTGCCGAGGGAAAAGGACGATTTTCAAAGAAAGAGTTTAAGCAATTCCTGTATATTTCACGCGGTTCTCTTTATGAAACTATAACCATGCTTGATATCTTTGAAAGAAAAAAATGGTTGGATGAAGAAACTTATTTTGGATTATATGAGAAGGCAGACGAGATTAACAGAATGCTTTCTGGGTTGATTGCTTCACTAAGTTAATAACTCAGCTTTTACTATGAGCTTACAGCTTACAGCTATCAGCTGCTACTCTGGAGGATATTTTGAAACTTTGTTACCTCAAGCGGAGCGTACCTCCTACCTTAAACATTCTTCATATCCGGAAATACATAGCAAGGATGAAATTTGATGAAAAAAACTGAAACCAACATAAAAATATGTACTCGCTGCATTCTCCCTGAAACCTTCCCCAATATTACATTCGATTCCGATGGCATCTGCAACCACTGTCGAAAGGAGGAGCCTGTGTTAGTCAGGTCTCCCGCCAGGAAAGCTGATTATCGGCAAAAGCTTGACGACCTTGTGGCCTCCACCAGGGGGAAAGCTCCCTCCTACGATGCTATTATGGCATACAGCGGAGGTAAAGATTCAAGCTATACCTTAAAGCTTTTACGTGAGCGTTATGACTTGCGAATTCTCGCCTTAACATTCAACAATCACTTTGTTTCACCAACTGCCTTCGAGAATATCCGGGCTGTCACCGACGCACTTCAGGTTGATCACATCAGTTTTAAACCACCGTGGCCCTTGATGAAGTCCCTCTTCGGCCTCACGGCTCAGGAGGACATATTTTCCGCGGCAACCCTGCTCCGTGCAAGCTCTATCTGCACGGCGTGTATCACTTTTGTTAAAAGCCTTACCCTTAAGTTGGCCATAGAGATGTCGATTCCGCTTTCTGCTTTTGGCTGGTCACCTGGCCAGGCCCCTATCCAGTCGGCCATAATGAAAACAAACGGCCCCCTGATCCGCCAGAATCAGAAAACCTTGTCGGCCAGTCTTCCCCCTGAGTTGCGTTCGCAGGTCGCCTCCTACCTCCTACCTCCTGCCTATTACGATTTGTATAAGGACAGGTTTCCTACCAACATTCACCCCCTTGCCTTTTTCGATTACGATGAAGAGAAGATTAAGGGAGAACTCGAAAGCATTGGTTGGGAGGCGCCCACAAATACAGACACGAACTCGACCAATTGTTTGCTCAATGCGTTCGCCAACCAGGTACACCTTGAGCGCCTGAAGTTCCACCCCTATGTGTGGGAAATAGCAAACATGGTCCGCCAGGGGGTTGTGCCCAGAGAAGAAGGGATCGAAAAAATCTACACCCCACAAAATTCCGAGATAGTCGAGTACGGGCGAAAGAAATTAGGTCTTAAATAGATACAAGCTCAATAATGGCTTTCCTGTTAGCACACAGCTTACAACTCTCAGCTATGAACTGATTTTCCAACCCATCTCCTCCTTGACTATCTATTAAGTAAGGACTATACTGATAGTAAGATTTAAATAGTATGTAAGGAAATTAACAATGGCCATTACTGCAAAAGTTACCTCAAAAGGTCAAATAACAATACCTTTACAGGTACGAAAATTACTCAAGGTGGACCCGGGATCTGTGATCATATTCGAGACAGAAGAAGACAAAGTGCTTCTGAAACCAGCGAAAACATTAAGTGAGTTTCGAGGGATACTAAAAGGCAAAGCTACGCATGCCGATTTTGACAAGATAAGGGCAGCCGCAAAGAAGCACGTTGCTGAAAAGGTGAGGAACGATGAGCGATGATACCAGGGTGGTTGTGGATACCAACCTCCTTGTTCGCTATCTCACCGAAGACGATCCTGCCAAAGCTATGTCCGTCGACGCTCTTCTCAAGAAGGCGCGGTTGGGCAAGATTAAAATATTATTTCCTTCGGTCGTAGTAGCGGAACTGGTGTGGGAGTTAGAAAGTTTTTATCGAATGTCCCGTGAACAAATTTCAGAACTTGTTAATGCGATTCTGCATACTCCAGGAATAGAGGTTCAGGATGAGGCTATTATTTCAGGGGCAACAAGGTTTTATGGGCAGACAAATATTGATTTTGTGGACGCCTGGATAATTGAGTTTGCTAAGACCCTGGGTGTTAAGAAAATACATACATTTGACACTAAACATTTCAAGAACACAGGAATGGAGGTTTCTCCACCATAATTTTTCTTCAAGATCGTTTCACTCAGTTGCTTTGTTCGATCCTTACAGCTTGCAGCTATGAGCCTGATCTATTCGATCAAATAAGCTTTTCCTTACAGCTTACAGCTATCCGCTATGAGCTATCTTGGAGGTTGACATGCTTAGAAGTTTGAATAGAGTATTTGCTATGAGCTTTCAGCTATGAGCTATGAGCTGATTTCCTGAATTGCAGTCAGTATTTGAAATCTGGCATGTCATAGGCTATGGACAATATGTTTAATAAGACAAACCATTTTTTTATTCACCGCCCACTCACCCGTTGTGACGGGATCGTTCGAGACGCAGAGTACACAGAGAAAGGCAATCATGATTGTGACCGGAATTCTAAGACTACTGAATTCAGGTCATACTTCTCACATCTTCGATGCAGGAGAAGCGTGGTTATTACCGGCACCGTACGGTGCCTGGAATGTTGGCCCGATACATCATTCTCAGCATCGGGACAACACATCTATCTCCCCTCTGCGATCTCTGCGGCTCTAAAGAGCGCAAGCGACTGGGCGAGAGACAAGGATTTTTTGTGAGCCCTCAGCCCTCAACTATCAGCTAATTTATTCGATCAAATAAGCTTTTCCTTACAGCTTGCAGCTATGAGCTATGAGCTATCAGCTATTTTGGAGGTTGACATGCTTAGAAGTTTGAATAGAGTATTTGCTATGAGCATTCAGCTATGAGCTATGAGCTTAGAGCTATCAGCTGACTTTTCGACTCAATAAACGATTTTGCCCATCACTTGGCGAAGTTATTCACTTACAGCTCTCAGCTATGAGCTATGAGCTAATTTATTGACCCAATGAACTCTATGAACTCTATGAACTCAACAAACTCTATAACTCCTATCATTCCCATTGATCCATCAATAACCCTTGTGCACCATTTTTTGGAGCGCAGTACCCGACTCTATCCAGACAAAGTCGCCATTATCCACGGGAAGGTTCGCGCCACCTATGCCGATATCAACAGCCGCGCAGATAATTTCGCCTTATACCTTCTCTCCATCGGTACGCGGAAAGGAGACCGCATTGCTCTTCTCATGGAGAACTGCGTTGAATACGTCATCAGCTACTATGGCATCATGAAAGCAGGAGCCGTTGCTGTACCCCTCAACTCAGATCTAAAGCCTGAAGGGCTCCGATACGCCATTGAGGACCTCGAAGCCAAGATTTTAATCTCCAACAAACGTTTTGAAAAATTAATCTCTACCTCAAATCTTCATAAACTCGGCCTTGTGCATCTCATCCTGAAGTCGCCTCATGAGCTCTCAGCGCTCAGTTCTCAACTCTCAACTATCTCCTTCGACACTGTCTCTTCCCCATCGCCTCCTACCTCCTGCCTCCTACCTCCCGCCGGTTCTTCCCCATCGCCTTCTGCCTCCCGCCTCCCAACTCTATTACCATTCGATCTCGCCAGCATCATTTACACCTCCGGTTCCACCGGTGGCCCGAAAGGCGTCATGCTGACCCACCGCAACATCGTGGATAATGTCTCATCTATTTGCCAGTACCTGCGCCTTACCGACAAAGATATCCAGATGTGCGTTCTCCCCTTTTTCTATGTTATGGGTAAATCTCTCCTCAACACCCACATTGCCGTTGGTGGGACGGTGGTGATCAACAACCAGTTTGCCTTTCCGGCCACTGTCCTGAAAGAGATGATTGCGGAAAAAGTCACAGGTTTTTCAGGTGTCCCGTCAACATTCGCCTATCTTCTTCACCGCTCACCCCTTGCTTCTAATCGAGATAAGCTTACCTCCCTCAGATACGTAAGCCAGGCCGGTGGACATATGTCTAAGGCAATCAAAGAAGAATTACGCCGTGTATTGCCATCCTACACAGAAATTTTTATAATGTACGGTGCCACAGAGGCGGCCGCTCGGCTTTCTTACCTTGAGCCCACATGCTTTTCAGATAAGATGGAGTCAATTGGCAAGGCAATCCCTGGCGTTGAGCTGATGGTTTTAAACGATCAAGGGGACGTGGCTGCAAATGGGGAAATTGGAGAGCTTGTTGCCCGTGGTACTAATATCATGCCGGGATATTGGCGTCGAACTGAAGCTACAAAAAAGGCGCTTGCAAATGGATGGTATCACACAGGAGATCGGGCCTACCAGGATAATGAGGGTTTCTTCTTTCTTGTGGGCCGTCAGGATGACCTCCTGAAGGTGGGTGGTCATCGCATCAGCCCAGTCGAGGTTGAAGATGTTTTGATGGAATCCGGCCTTTTTGTAGAAGCAGTGGTCATTGGTTTGCCTGACAAGTTGCTGGGTAACAAGATAGCTGTGTTAGCTGTGCCGGTGCGCAATAATTGTAGTGAAAATAATATTCTTGGTTACTGTACAGACCGGCTTCCAAAATACAAGGTTCCTTCTGAAGCTCGGTTTGCCAAGAATCTTCCGAAAAAGGTAAGTGGAAAAATTGATCGTCGGTCCTGCCTCGTGCTCTACCAGCAGCTTGTAACAGACAGTTCATAGCTGTAAGCTCATAGAAGTGGGAAAAATGAACTAGTTTCCTGACCCAATGAATCCAATAAATTGTTATCCCTATCAGCTTACAGCTATGAACTATGTGCTATGAGCTTATTTCCTGAATTGCAGTCAGTATCTGAAGCTTCGCATGTCGTAGGCTATGGACAATATGTTTAATAAGACAAACCATTTTATTCACCGCCCACTCACCCGTTGTGACGGGATCGTTCGAGACGCAGAGTACACAGAGAAAGGCAATCATGATAATGACCGGAATTCTGAGAAAGCCGAATTCCGGCCACACTCCATGCATCTTCGAAGCAGGAGAAGCGTGGTTATTACCGGCACCGTACGGTGCCTGGAATGTTGGCCCGATACATCATTCTCAGCATCGGGACAACACATCTATCTCCCCTCTGCGATCTCTGCGGCTCTAAGAAGCGCAAGCGACTGGGCGAGAGACAAGGATTTTTTGTGAGCGCTCAGCCCTCAACTATTAGCTAATTTTTTGACTCTATGACCGGCCTCTTTATAAATTATTGTCTCTCTCAGCTATCAGCCAATTTATTCGATCAAATAAGCTTTTCCTTACAGCTTACAGCTATGAGCTATTTTGGAGGTTGACATGCTTAGAAGTTTGAATAGAGTATTTGCTATGAGCTATCAGCTTACAGCTATGAGCTTGATCGCATTAGCGATCACCAACTGCAGCGGAGGTAAAATGGATACTACGAACAAAGTCACCTTTCCCACAATTAAAGACGTTCCTGCCGAGGTTTGGCAAAAGCTTGCCCAGAAAAAGATCTACTTCTGCCACCAATCAGTGGGTCAAAATATTATTGATGGTATTAATGATGTAATGAAGCAAAATACCCAAATCAATCTGAATATTGTTGACTTGCCTAAAGTACCTGACTTCAACAAACACTTTTTTGCTCATTCAGATGTTGGGAAAATGAAGATCCTCGCTCTAAATGTGATGATTTTGATGAGGCAATAGACAAGAAAATTGCCGACAAAGTATTATGCAGATGCAGGACGAAAATATTGCGTCCTGAATGATATGAATATTGGGCCGATAACAAAATACTAATTGAGGGAATAAAGTTGAAATGAAAAGAAATTATAACCTTGATGAAAAGCCAGAGCACATATTGGTTACCGGTGGAACTGGATTTATTGGCACTTATCTTTGCAAGCGACTTATTGAAACTGGCCATTCGGTAAATGTGCTTGATCTTTTCGAACCCGACTCGGATCTTCGTTCAATTAATTTTATCAAGGGAGATGTACGTAACCCAAATGCGATGCGAGCAGCAATGGAGGATTGCACCGCGGTGTTTCATCTTGCTGCAGCGCATCATGATTTTGGGATTCAGCGGGAAACATATTTCTCAGTTAACGAGATTGGTTCACAAGTGGTGTGCGATACAATGGACCTGTATGGCATTAAACGCGCATGTTTTTACTCGTCAGTAGCCGTCTATGGTGATGCTCCGGATCCTCATCATGAGGAATGTGTTAAGTTACCCACCACCGCTTATGGGCAATCGAAGCTTACTGCCGAGGAGGTGTTTCGGAGGTGGGCAAACCAAGGCCAGGGGCGTAAGGCCTTAGTCATCAGGCCGACCAATACGTTTGGACCACATAATTTTGCGAATATGTACGCACTTATCCGGCAAATTTATCTTAGACGATTTATCCCAGTTGGGAATGGACAAAATGTGAAAAGTATTTGCTATGTGGAGAACCTCGTAAACGCATCGTTATGTCTATGGGGGTATTCTGATCAGCCTTTCGATGTATACAATTACGTAGACAAGCCAGATCTAACCAGTAATCAGATTTCAGAGGCCATCTATGTTGCGCTTGAAAGGCGTGTCCCTCAGCTTCGTATCCCTCTTTGGTTGGCGCTCGTACTTGGCCTCCCATTTGATATTATTAGTACCTTTACAGGATTAAACCTTCCCGTTTCTACTCAACGCATTCGAAAGTTCGCTGATACACAAACTAGATTTGAGGTTGAAAAGCTGTTGAAGACCGGCTTTCAGCCGGAGGTTTCGCTAACTGAGGGTATTCGCAGGATGGTCGAGTGGTATGAAACGAATGGGCGTCACCAGCCTCCGATTTATCGGCTTCCCCCTAATGAAGTAGCATTTTGAGCTGAACAGACTTATCGCTTGTACTGGCGCATCCGGTAAGCTAGTATGATGACCTTGAACTATGATGCTTTTTATGGCCACCAAAGGCACGATACATTAACAAGATGACTGCTTCGCCATTCATCACGGGCATTCTAGTATATAGTTTTCTTATGTATTCCCGCATGAGGTATCGCAGGTCAAACTAGTCTCATCCTACAAGGAGTTTTCATGAAACGTGCATTTATCACTGGTATTACCGGGCAGGACGGTTCATATCTAGCTGAACTTCTCCTCTCCAAAGGCTATGAAGTCCATGGCCTGATTCGTCGTTCCAGTACCTTCAACACAGAACGTATCGACCACCTTTACAAGGATTCCCATGATCCTGAGGCACGGGTATATCTCCACTATGGGGATCTGTCAGTGTCAGGACAGTTGACAGATCTTCTTTCCACCATCCAGCCCCATGAGATTTATAACCTCGGAGCTCAAAGCCATGTGCGGGTGAGCTTTAACATGCCTGAATATACAGGCGATATCACAGGACTGGGAACACTCCGCCTCCTGGAGGCCATCCGCAAGACCGGAATACAAACAAAATTCTACCAGGCATCATCCAGCGAGATGTTCGGCGCCGCTCCACCGCCCCAATCCGAAGAAACACCTTTTCAACCCCAGAGCCCGTATGCCGCGGCCAAGGTCTATGCGTATTATGTCGTGAAGAATTATCGGGACGCCTATAACCTCTTAGCTTGGAACGGCATCCTTTTCAACCACGAGTCACCCCGGCGTGGTGAAACCTTTGTTACCAGAAAGGTCACCCGTGCAGCAACTCGCATCAAGCTTGGTTTGCAAAAAAAACTCTATCTCGGTAACACCAAAGCCAAACGTGACTGGGGTTTTGCAGGTGATTACGTAGAAGCAATGTGGCTCATGCTCCAACAGGACAACCCGGACGACTATGTTATCGCTTACGGAGAAACCCACTCTGTAAGCGAATTTGTAGAGAAAGTATTTCAGAAACTGGATTTGGACTACCGCGAGTATGTGGAAATTGACAAGCGTTACTTTCGGCCTACGGAGGTTGATGTCCTCCTGGGCGACTCCTCCAAGGCCAAAAAGAACCTCGGCTGGCAGCCGAAGGTCGGCTTCGATGCCCTCATCGATATGATGATCGCAGCAGACATGGAACTCGCCGCCAGAGAAAAGACGCTCCGCGACGCCGGATATGAATGCAGTTTTCAAGGCAGATCTTGAAAATCAGTTCAAGGTTCAATGTTACATTCAGTTAAATGTTTTTCTTGTTCTTAACCTTGAATCTTGAGCCTAGAACCTAGAATAGTTCTTATGATTATTGAGCATTTTAAAGATATTGAGGCGTGGAAAGAATCCCGTGTTCTGCTTAGAGAAATTCATTCAGCCTTCAACAAGATGAAAGATTTCTCCTATCGTGGTCAGATCCAGCGCGCTGCATTGTCCGTTATGACAAATATCGCTGAAGGATTTGACAGGGGAAGTAATAGGGAATTTATTCAATTTCTCGTTATTGCTAGAGGCTCGACATCGGAAGTACGTAGTCTTCTATATGCTGGAGCTGATGTCGGTTACATCGATGCCACCACCTTTGCACAATTACACGAACGCTGCACAAGATTGGCAAATCTGATTAATGGCTTCATTAGGTATCTCAAGAACGCAGACAGAAAGAATTAGAAGACCGTGGAGGTTTAACCTTGAACTTTGAACATAGAACCTTGAACAGCCCTACTTCTTTGAACAAACGCATCACTGTAACCGGCGGGCAAGGTTTTCTCGGCCAGCATCTTATTGTCAGGCTGAAAGCTCATGGATGGAAGCATATCACCATTGCTGACCTTCCCGAATACAATCTTACCAGGGCCGATGACATCCGGCGTATGTACCGTGAGCAGAAGCCCGATATTGTCATCCATCTTGCGGCAAAGGTTGGCGGAATAGGCTACAACCAGCAAAACCCAGCATTGCTCTTTTACGAAAACGCCATGATGGGCATCCAGCTCATACACGAGGGATACACCCGCAATATCGACAAATTCGTTGCTCTTGGCACCATCTGTGCATACCCAAAGTTCACTCCTGTTCCCTTCAAAGAACGCGATCTCTGGGCTGGTTATCCTGAAGAGACTAACGCCCCCTATGGCCTGGCAAAGAAGATGATGCTTGTCCAGTCACAGGCATATCGCCAGCAGTATGAATTCAACTCCATCTTTCTCCTGCCGGTCAACCTTTACGGCCCGAGCGATAATTTTACATTTACCTCATCTCACGTGATC
>ERZ1026800.84-NODE-84-length-91110-cov-4.656760_pt1 | contig 91110 bp, 63 predicted proteins | sample MGYA00520873_ERZ1026800 | MGnify/ENA primary metagenome ERZ1026800 (study PRJEB33270, sample SAMEA104284475) | anaerobic digester metagenome | biome: Anaerobic digester microbiome; feature: mesophilic sludge digester; material: Anaerobic digester biomass | place...
GTTGGGGTGGGTGTCAGAGTTGGGGTGGGGGTCTGGGTTGGGGTGGGGGTCAACGTTGGCGTGGGTGTGGGCACCTGCAGCCTTAAGTGAATCAGTTTTTCAGCGTAAGTATCGCGGTCACTGTCCAGGTGCAGACGCAATGTCACCACCCCGTCCGGAATTTCGGAAAGATCCCAGGTGTATACCAGCCCGGGGTTGTTATATGGCACATTTTCATGCTCAACCAATACCTTCCACTCTGCTGGTTTTTCACCCAGACCATATTCCAGGCGGTATTCCTTGAAACCCTTGACCGCCGAGATCACCATGTAAATATCCAGCGGATTCTCCGTGATGGTTTGCCCTTCAGTCAAACCGGCAAAGAGGATGGTGGGGCGTTCATCGCTGGCAGTACATTCCCGGTCCGGTGTGAAGAAAATGGGCTGTGAAAAACCCAGGCTCTCCGCCCAATTGCGTCCCTGCTCGGTGTTGCGGATCCAATCCACCGCGGCGGAATCGGTCACATTCAATGCATGTTTGTCAGCCACATAATCCGGACAGGCAATTGAAGCCCGCAGACCTGTCCAGGTTTCCACCCGGGTTTCACTCCACAGGTCATATTGCCTGGGCAGCGGCAGTTGATCCGCAGCGAACAACTCGGAACGCTGGCTGGGGCACCACTCCGAAGGTTCGGTGCCGGAAATGGAACAGATCACCCGGTCCACAACCCCCGCCGGGCGGACGAAGGGTGAGGCAGTCCCGCCGGTCAGTTGCGGGATGGCAAATTCCATGAAGGATGCCCAAATTGGAGCCGCACCGGTCAGACCGGTGGTGTTCACCATGGGTGTGTAATCCGCATTCCCCACCCACACACCCACCGCCAAATCGGGGGTGTAGCCGATGGTCCAATTATCGCGGAAGTCGTTGGTCGTACCCGTCTTGACCGCCGCCTGGAAGGGCAGCGCCAGCACGGAGTTGTAGCCAAACATCGGGGCGCGCGCCTCGTTGTCGGAGAGAATCGAACTCAACAGGTAGGCATGCTCGGCGCGCATTACCTGTTCACCCGCCGGCACCTTGTATTCATAAACCACATCGCCATTGCGGTCGACAATCCGGGTGATCGCAACCGGTTCGATTCGATTGCCGTTATTGGCAAAGGTGGCAAACGCGCCGGTCATCTCCTTCAGGCTGACATCGCCACCGCCCAGGGTCAACGCAAGACCGTAATCGGTGCGCGTGAGGGTGGTGATGCCCAGCCGTCTGGCAAAGGCAATCATGCCCTGTTCGCCGGGCATGGATGCGTCATCATAAATGCCCACAAATTGAAGCGCCTTGACCGCCGGGATATTAAAGGAATTTGCCAGTGCCGAGCGCACAGTCACCGGACCGTGAAAACGCCCGTCGTAGTTCACCGGCTCATAGGGCGGCATGGGATCGGAGGGAATGCCGGACGGCGGAAACTTGCCGGGGATATCCCAAATCAGGGTGGAGGGCGTCCAGCCCTTCTCAAAGGCTGCGGCGTAGGTGATTGGCTTGATCGACGAGCCCGGCTGGCGCGGCGCCAGAGCCATGTTCACCTGACCGGATATTGCCTCATTATAATAATCCGCCGAGCCCACCATGGCTAAAATCTCACCCGTCGCGGGGCGGATGGCAATCAGGGCACCATCCTGCACGTTCCGGTCCACCAGGGAAGCCACCTGGTCCTTCACAAGCTGCTCCGCCTGGGTCTGCAACGCTGGGTCAATGGTGGTATAGACGGTAAAACCGGAGCGGTAAATGGTCTGGGGGTCAAAACGTTCCTCCAGCTGGGCGCGGATGTAATCCACCCAGTGGGGAAAACGGGCGGTATTGCGCGCCCGCTGGAAGGGATAGCCGCCAATCTCCAACGCAGCCGAAGCAAAATCCGCCTGGCTGACGCAGACGCGGTCAGCGCCTTCCCTGACGAAGATGCAGCCTTTTTCCGAGCTGAGGGCATACATCAAGCCCAACACCTGGGATTGCCGCAGTAAAGTTGCATCCCTTTCGGTGAAAATATCATAGACCGCCGGCGCCTGGGGGATGCCCGCCAGGAAAGCCGCCTGTCCAAGCGTCAGGTTTTTGGCGGATGAATTGAAGTAGGTTTCAGAAGCCGCCTGGATGCCGTACGCCAGATTGCCATAGTTGATTTCATTCAAGTACAGTTCCAGGATTTCTTCCTTGCTGTACAGGCGGGTGATTTCAGCCGCTAGCACAATCTCGCGCGCCTTGCGGTTATAAGAAACATCATATCTCTCATCCGGCAGCAGTAAAATGCGCGCCAGTTGCTGGGTGATGGTGGAGGCGCCCGAAATCACCTCCCCGCCCAGCAGGTTCGTCCACAGCGCCCGGGCGATCGCCAGCGGGTCAAACCCGGGGTTGTTGAAAAACTCCTTGTCCTCGGTGGCAATTGTGGATGCAATCACATAAGGGGAAATTCTATCCAGCGGCACATAGGTGCGCCGCCCAGCCGAGGGATCAATGATTTCGTAGAGAACATTGTTATTGCGGTCCAGGATGCGGGTGGTTTCAAATTGCGAAGCCCGCTCCTGCAAATCCTTTACCGAGGGCAGCCCCTGCTGAATGGTAAAGTATTGGATGACCACCACCGCTCCCGCCAGCACCAGCAGAATGACCGCCAGGAAAAGCATGCCAATAAAACCGCGCACCAGGCAGCCCCAATTGGTGTCTTTTCTGCGCGGTGGTTTGGCTGCCTGTTTACGTTTGGCGCGTGCCGCCGGGGACTCGGAACGGGGTTTATGGGTTGTCCGACCACCGGGCGCCACGTACGCCGCGGGTGAAACCAGGGTGGCGTTCATATCCACGGCTTCCACCTGGCGCGGCAGTGCATCCCGCCCCACGCCGGGAGGCGGAGCTGGCATCGAAGGGGGCTCAGGCGCCGGGTGCATCTGGGTGGGTTGCAGATGCGGGGGAGTCTGCTCCCAGGCGGGTGGAGCCTGGGTCCGGTCATACGGTTCCACAAAGGCGGGGGGGATCGTTTCTTCACCAACCGGGACATGCACCTGTGTGGCATCCGCAGGGGGAATGGATTCTTCTTCCGGCTCCGGGGGCATGACATGCACCTGTGTGGCTGCCATGTCACTCATCGAAGGCAAGGTGGTTTCCAGGTTTTCCCCGCTTTCCACCAGCAGTTCCTCCTCCGGCGGGAATGGCGCAATCTCCATCCCGGGAATGAGCAGGGTTTCCGCCGGTTCGGGCGGGGTTAACCCATCATCTGGTGGGGTGGATTCTTTATCCACCATCCCCGGTTCAGGCATCAACGGCTGGGCGTTTTCGTCCTCCTGGCTGGACGCCAGCAGGCGCCGCAGCCGGTCGCCGGGTCTGGTGGATTCGTTGTCATTATTATTTTTAGAATGCATATCGCTCATGAGTTCTCTCTGCCCTCTAGGACGCCGCAAGGGGTTGTTTTGTGCCCATCCGCTTGATTGGAGGGCGTCCATTAAGGTCATTCTAGCATATTTTAATCGCAAAACGCTGATGGCATGCCGACCCTGTGCCGCCGCTTATCTTGTGGATTCATAAACCAATCATCGTCCGCGGATGATAAATCAACCGGGGATGGATTGGATTCAAATCATTCCACTCCTTCTTCCATCAAATATCTCAAATATGCACCCGGGTTGTTGAGGAAATCCCGGGTCAGCGTGACATGCTCCAGGGATTCATAATCCACCGGGTGGATGGCTTCACCATCAAAGCTCAAGATTTTCGCCCCCGGGTACGCCATCAGGATGGGTGAGTGGGTGGCGATGATTAACTGACCGTTATGCTCCACGGTGGATTTCATCATGGTCAGCAGTGCCAGCTGGCGGCTTGGCGAAAGTGGGGCTTCGGGTTCATCCAGCAGGTACAACCCGTCCCCCACAAACCGCTCCTGGAAGAGCTTTAAAAAGCCTTCGCCATGGGAATTACAGTCCAGACCGCCGCCATAGGATTGTTCCAGCGCTGAAATTTCCCGCTGATAGGGCGAGCGCGCCAGGTCAGATGCCATTTTGGAACGGTCCTTGTATTCCAAATCAACCGCCCGCAGGTCGTCCTCCAGTTCCGCCCGCGCCCGGCTCATCCTGCGGGCATAACCAAAAAAATCCTCGGCACGCATGAAAAACCCGCGCCGGGTGCGCTTCTGCCAGACAAGCTTGAGGTATTTTGAAAAATCACGCACTGCAGCCAGGGATTTATCAGTGCGTACGTTTTCACTGCCGACTGTAATCGAGCCGACCGCGCAGGCAAGCATCTCCAGGAAGGTGGACTTGCCGCTGCCATTTTCACCCACCAAAATTGTGACTTCGTGGTCAAAATCCATCCGGGTGAAGTTGCGCACAAAGGGCAGGTTATGGGGAAATATGACCGGCGGATCGGTCAATGAACGCAACTCAATGGATCGCAAATGGATCACAACCCCACCCCGATGCCCCCGGGTCCACAGTGAACTTCCACCTGAACCAGATGCCTGGAAAGTATCCCATCCATGCCGGCTGGAGTGCAATCCATCAAGGGATCCTCCTTGGGAAGCTGAAACAATAATTTACTGTGGGGCGCACACACATTCCCTCCCCTGTCATAAACTCGGAAAGCTTGAATCATCATTATAACTGAAACCGGGGCATCCTTTTCATCATCCAGCGCGATAATGCTAACATCCATCCTGACTGTTGGAGGAGAATCCATGATTAAACAAAATCCCCGGCGGCAGCGCCTGCGCCGCGCCCTGTTGATCCTGGCGTTTTTAGCCTTTCCCATCACCATGAATTATTTTTCTCCCTATGTCGTCATTGACGGCGCATACCAGGGAGTGGTCAACGGCAGCCTGGTCATGTTCGGGTTGATGTTTATTTCCTCCCTGCTGTTGGGGCGCTTGTGGTGTGGCTGGGCATGCCCCGCCGGTGCCCTGGGGGAAATCTGCCAGCCGGTAAATGACAAACCGGTGACCCTAAAACACCTGGACTGGATCAAGTGGGCGATCTGGATCCCCTGGGTGGGAATCATCATTGCCATGGTTGTCATGGCGGGTGGATACAGGCGGGTGGATCTGCTGCTGGATACCGTCAATGGCATTTCGGTGGCAGGCGATTCTCAGCGCCCGATTCTATATGCCTGGATCATTTACTATATGGTGATTGCCCTGTTTGCCGGGCTTGCCATGCTGGTCGGCAGACGGGCGGGCTGCCACAGCATCTGCTGGATGGCGCCCTTCATGATTTTGGGACGCAAGCTGCGGAATGGAATCGGCTGGCATTCATTAAGATTGACTGCAGCCTCCACCCGCTGCACGGATTGCAAAACTTGCACCAAAAACTGCCCGATGAGCCTGGATGTGAACGGAATGGTCAGGTCGGGGAAAATGGAGCATGTCGAATGCATCCTCTGCGGAGCCTGCGTGGATCACTGCCCGCAACACGTTATTGAGTATTCCTTTAACCGCGGTAAATGATGCGCTGAAATTTGGTACAATTACGCCCATGTACCGAAAGATCACCAAAAAACAAAAAACCGGGCTTATTCTTTTAATCCTGGCAGGCGTGATTGTGCTGGGGCTGATCATCTACCAGCTGCCGCCGGTCAAATCACGCCTTTCCTGGCGGATTGAGTATGCCCTCATCTATCTGCGCGGAGTCTTCAACCCGGTGGAGGGTGTTCCCACTGCGGTGTCAAACACACAATTTCCCACGGCAACGCAATTCCCCACCTCCACACCGGTGCCTGCCACATCCGTGCCGGAATTGACACCCACTTCCGCACCCACGCCAACCCCCCTGCCGCTGCAGGTGTTTCTTCCCTCCCCCGCCATCGAGCTGGAGGACCTCAACGCCTGCGGTCCGGCAACACTTGCCATGTACCTGCGCTACTGGGGCTGGCAGGGCGACCAGTTCACCATCTCGGATGTCATCAAACCCATCCGCGCTGACCGCAATGTCAATGTGGAGGAGTTAATTTATTATTCCCGCAACTTTACCGGCTGGTTGAACACGGAATACCGCGTGGGCGGCAATCTCACCATGCTGCGCCAGCTGCTTTCCGGGGGCATTCCGGTCATGATTGAAGGCTCCTTCATTCTGCCCAAGGAATTCTGGCCCAACGATGACAAATGGGCAGGACATTACCTGCTGGTGAACGGTTATGATGACACCCGCCAGGCTTTCCTGGTGCAGGATTCCGAGCACGGCGCGGATCAGATGGTTCCATATGATGTACTGGAAACCGACTGGCAGTCCTTCAATTACGTTTACATCCTCATCTACCCGCCGGAGAAACAGGAAATGGTTAAAGCCATCCTGGGAATTGATTGGGATCCCAACCAAAACCGGCGCAATGCCCTGTCTCTGGCACAGGCTCAGACTGAAAAGGACCCCAATAATGCCTACGCCTGGTTCAATCTGGGCACCAACCTGGTTTATTTCGATCAGCATGCCGATGCGGTTGTTGCCTATGACCGGGCACGCGCCATCGGTCTGCCCCAGCGGATGCTGCGTTACCAGTTTGGTCCTTTCATCTCTTATTTCAATGCCCTGCACACCGATGATCTGCTGGCGCTGACCGAATATGCCCTCGAACGCACACCCAACTCTGAAGAGGCTATGCTGTGGCGCGGCTGGGCGCTGTACCGCCAGGGGAAGAAAGCCGAGGCGCTGGAAAGTTTTCAGCAGGCTCTGGAAGCCCATCCGGGCTATCATGACGCAGTCTATGCCATCGATTATGTCCAGACCAATTAAGTGCAGCCATGGCATTTGATATTGAACGCATCCAGGGCATCTGCTTTGATGTGGATGGAACCCTTTGCGATACCGATAACGCCTGGGTGGAATCCCTGGCGCGCCGGTTACGCCTGGTGCGCCCTCTGATCCGCGGCGGCGATGTGCATGCCGCGGCGCGCCGCCTGGTGATGTTTGCCGAAACGCCTGCCAATGCCATTTATCAATTCCTCGACCACCTGCACCTGGATGACGAAGCTGTGCGTCTTGCCAGTCTGCTGGCGCGCCGCAAATCGCGCCGCAAACCGCACCATTTCCTGCCCGTCCCCGGTGTGGTGGAGATGCTGGAACGGGTAAAATTACAATTTCCCATCGCGGTGGTCAGCGCCCGGGATGCTGACACCACCCGGGCATTCCTGGAGCAGTTTGATCTGCTGCGGCACTTTTACGCCATTGCCACCTCCCAGACCTGCGTCCATACCAAGCCATTCCCACATCCCATCCTGTGGGCGGCGGAGAAGATGGGTGTCTTGCCGGAAAACTGCCTGATGGTGGGCGACACCACGGTGGACATCAAAGCCGGCAAAGCCGCCGGAGCACAGACGGTGGGCGTGTTGTGCGGATTTGGCAGCGAGGATGAACTTCGCCGCGCCGGGGCGGATCTCATCCTGCCCGGGACAGCGGATTTGCTGGATATTCTGAAGATTACAGGTTAATCCCATGAAAAACAAGGGCGTTGTTTTTGCAATGGCGGCATATGTATTATGGGGTTTTTTCCCGCTGTACTTTAAAGCCGTCCAGCAGGTTCCCCCTTTGCAGATCCTGATGCACCGAATCGCCTGGGGATTTCTCTTTTCCCTGTTCATTGTTCTGGGGTTAAAACAGTGGGGGGATTTCAAACGCCTTGTTTTCCGAAAACGCATTGTGCTCATCTCCACCGGGACGGCGGTCATTCTGGGGATCAACTGGTTCACCTATGTCTGGGCGGTCACCAGCAACCGTGTGGTTGAATCCAGCCTGGGCTATTTTATCAATCCCCTTGTCAGTGTATTGCTGGGGGTAATTTTCCTCAAGGAACAGCTGCGACCCTGGCAGTGGGCGGCGGTGGGGCTGATGACTGCCGGTGTACTGTATCTGACGATCTCCTCGGGGCAGCTTCCATGGGTTTCCCTGATTCTGGCTTTCAGTTTTGGATTTTACGGGTTGTTCAAGAAGACGGCTCCCCTCGGAGCACTTCACAGCACCACCCTGGAAACCGCCGTGCTCACCATCCCCGCGGTTGCCTATTTGCTCCTGATAAATTCAAGCGGAACGGGAGTGTTTGGTCACAGCTCCACTCTGCTGGATGTTCTACTTTTCATCAGCGGACCCGTGACGGTCATTCCCCTGCTCCTGTTCTCTCTTGGCGCCCGCCGTGTCCCCCTGACGACCATTGGACTGCTGCAATACATTGCCCCCACACTGCAATTCCTGCTGGGGGTGCTGGTATTTCATGAACCGTTTGATCAATCCCAGTTGATTGGTTTTGGGATTATCTGGCTGGCATTGATACTTTTCTCTGTGGATAATTTGCTGGCGCGCCGGCGGACTACCCTTCCCGCTCCGCTGACCATCCCCATGGGGCAATGATTCAGAAACCGACCCCCGGCTTCAATCTGGGGTAGAATCATTGCATGATCATCACCTCCCCCCAAAACCCCAGGATGCAGCTCGTCCGGGCGTTGTTGACGCGCCGGGCTGAGCGCGACTCCAGCCGGACATTCGTGATCGAAGGTGTGCGGCTGGCTGAGGAGGCTCTGTCCGCCAACTGGACGGCACACCTGGTGCTGACATCCTCCCAGCTGTCTGAACGCGGCAGGGAGGTTGCGGCTGGTTTTGCCGCTGGAGGTGCTGAGGTGGTGGAGGTGGAGCCGCGGCTCCTGGAAGCGCTGTCCGGGACAGAATCCCCCCAGGGCATCCTTGCGGTCATGCAGCGGACAGACCTGCCGCCCCCCGCCCCGGCAAACTTTATCGTCGTGGCAGACGGCATCCGCGACCCGGGCAACCTGGGGACATTATTACGCACCTGCAACGCGGCAGGTGTTCAGGCTGTGTTCCTGACACCCGGCACGGTGGATGCCTTTTCACCCAAGGTGGTGCGGGCGGGGATGGGTGCCCACTTCCGCCTTCCCATCCATTCACTGGACTGGAAGAAGATCATCCGGTTTTGCCGGGTGGATTCACATCCCCCGCTGCGCCTGCTGCTGGCGGAAGCTGCTGAAGGAACCTCCCTCTGGCAGGCTGACCTGCGCGCCCCACTGGCACTGGTGATTGGCGGCGAAGCTGAGGGTGCCAGTCCGGAAGCACTGAGCGCAGTGGATGGGTGTGTCGCCATCCCCATGCCCGGTAAATCGGAATCGTTGAATGCGGCAGTGGCTGCTGCGATATTGCTCTTTGAAGTTGTGCGCCAGAGGACATCATGAAAATCCGATCCATCACCTGCTTTTACGATCCCGGGATGCCCCGCGCTCCGCATACGCTCATTCAAATGGCTGAACTGGCAAAAAAAGCCCGCAGCCGGCTTGAATCACTCGGCTATGCTGTGCAATCCCTGCGACTGGCAACGGTCCCCTTCCCGCACAGGGTGCCCAACTGTTGTGATGACAACCTGATCGAGTTGTGCCATTCCCTGGCGATGGAAGCGGCTGGGCTGGGTTTTGAATACGTCTCGGTTGGACCGGCGCTGCCGGAAAAACCCGACTCCTACCGGATGGTTCCGGAAATTTTAGCCGCCGCACCCAACCTGTTTTGCGGGGGTGTGATGGCGGACAGGAACGGGGGAATATCCCTGCCTGCCGTGCGAGCCTGCGCCAAAATCATCGTGGATGTCGCCAAACTGGAACCGGACGGCTTTGCCAACCTGCGCTTTGCCGCCCTGGGGAACGTGCCCGCCGGCTCGCCCTTCTTCCCTGCGGCATATCATCAACCCGGCACACCGCCCGGATTTGGTCTGGCAGTCGAATGCGCTGACGTGGCGCTGGCTGCCCTCCGCTCCGCACCCACCCTTGAGGAGGGTCGCCGGGCACTGGTGACCACCCTGGAGGAACATGCCCGCATCCTTGACCCCGTGGCACTACAACTGGCGGATGAAGCAGGTGCAGACTTTTTGGGTTTTGATTTTTCACCCGCCCCGCACCCCAACCCGGATTGTTCGCTGGGCGCAGCCCTGGAGGCTATGGGGATTCCTTCATTGGGGCTGGCTGGCTCGGTTGCCGCGGCAGCCCTGATGGCTGAAGCGCTGGATCGGGGACGCTGGCGCCGGACAGGTTTCAACGGTCTCATGATTCCCGTTCTGGAAGACTCGACTCTGGCAAAACGCGTCAAGGAAGGTTCACTTACTCTGCGCGACCTGCTCCTTTTTTCAGCAGTCTGCGGCACCGGGCTGGATACCATCCCCCTGCCCGGCGATGTGACTGAAGATGAAATTTATCCGCTGCTCCTGGACGTGGCGGCGTTATCACTGCGCCTGGACAAACCCCTGACAGCCCGCCTGATGCCCATCCCGGGTAAACAAGCCGGTGATGCCACGGATTTTTCCTTTGAGTATTTTGCCAACAGCAAGGTGATGGAACTGCCAGCCCGCAGCATGACCGGCGCGCTGGCAAGCGAAAACAGCAGCCTCGTCCTGCACCCCCGCCAGCCCCGGTAAATTAATACCCGTCATCCTCCGGCGGGATGGTGGGACCATAATCCAAAACTTCGCGGACATTGGTGCTGCCCTGCGGCGGGCTGACAATCCCGCGTTCCTCCAGGGCATCAATCAGACGGGCGGCGCGGCTGTAACCCACCCCCAGACGCCGCTGCAGCATGGTGATGGAGGCGCGCCCCTCCCGGCGCACCAGGTCAACCGCCTCATCCAGCATGGGGTCCTCCGGTTGGGAGGAAGGCGCATTCAAATCGTCCCATAACGGAGTCTGGTGAAGCGGCACACCGGCAGGCAGACTGTCGATGGCTCCACCGCTGGGAATTTCCACGGAGATCGATGTCTGGGCGGCAATCACCCGCCAGGTATCCACCAGCCGCTGGATCTCCGAATCGGAGACATACACCCCCTGCAGACGCACCGGCGCAGGTGAGTTCGGTGACTGGAAGAGCATATCTCCGCGCCCCAGCAGGCGCTCGGCACCAGGCGCGTCGAGGATGACGCGGCTGTCCACCATCGAAGCCACTGCGAAAGCAATGCGCGCCGGAAAGTTGGCTTTAATCAACCCGGTCACCACGTCCACCGAGGGGCGCTGGGTGGCGATGATCAGGTGAATGCCGGTGGCGCGCGCCAGTTGCGCCAGGCGGGTGATGCTGCGCTCGGTTTCTTCGGGTGCAATCATCATCAAATCCGCCAGTTCGTCGATGACCATGACCAGGTAGGGCAGCTTTGATTCAGGATGCTGGGAATTATGTTCCTGGATATTGCGGCTGCCTTCGCCTGAGAATTTATGATAACGGGCATCCATCTCCCGCTGGATCCACTGCAAGGCGCCTGCAACCCGCTCCGGCTCCACCAGAACCGGCGCCAGCAGGTGGGGGATGCCGTTGTAGCCGGTCAGTTCCACCCGTTTGGGGTCCACCAGCACCAGCCGCAGCTCCGCCGGTGAGTTGGTAAGAAGCAGGCAGGAAAGGATGCTGTTGACACACACCGACTTGCCCGAGCCGGTGGTTCCGGCAATGAGCAGGTGCGGCATGGTGGTCAGGTCCGCCGAAACTGGCTTGCCGGAGACATTCTTGCCCAGCGCCAGACGCAGCGGGCTTCGCAAACGCTGGAATGATTCGCTTTCCATCACCTCGCGCAGCGCAACCAGGCTGATTTCCGTATTGGGAACCTCGATGCCGACATAATTGCGTCCGGGCACGGGGGCTTCGATCCGGATGCTCGGTGCAGCCAGGGCAAGCTTGAGGTCATCCTGCAGAGCGGCAATTTTTGCCACCCGCACCCGGGTCCGTCCGGAGCGGGTCTCAACAAAATCCGGTTCCACGCCAAACTGGGTGACGACGGGACCGCGATGAATTTCCACGACTTGTGCCGGCGCGCCAAACGCCGCCAGAGTGTCCTCGATCAGCCGGGCGCGCTCCTCTTCCAGGTGGGATTGAGCTGTTGCAGGTGTCGGAGGGTCGAGAATATCCACCAGGGAAGGAATCTGCCATGGGGTTTCCCGGGTTGTTGCCAGGGTGGCAGGTTCGGCGGGAGCTGGAGGAGCAGCGGGCTCCTTTGCCGCCGCCCGGGGGCGTCCGCGGGAGGTCTTCCTGGGCAGGGGCACAAGGTCATCCGGCAATTCCTCCAGGGGAGCTTCATCCTCGTCCCACGGCATCAACGGAGGCTGGGCGGCGGAACGTCTGCCAGCCCCTCCGGATTGCCTGAGCCAATTCCAGGTTGCTTTCGCAGATCTCGCCAGGTCTGACATGGAAAGATCAAACAGGAAGATCATTCCCACCAACAACCCGGCGATCAGAAGAACAACCGCCCCGGCTTTACCCGTGGTTTCAATCAACAGCCACTCCACTGCGCCCCCCAGGTATCCGCCCCCCTTGCCGGCTTTTGCCAGTTCCCAACCGCCGCCAGCCAGTAAATGCAGCCAGCCCAGCAGATTGATATACAGCAGCAGCACACCGCCCAGGCGTTCGGTGGAGAGGTGGGGCAGTTTATCCACCCGGCGCAAAACCAACCATAAACCCAGTGCCAGCAATGCCAGCGGCAGGATGAACATCCCCCAGCCAGCCGCCTGCGAGAGCGCCCGGACCCACCAGCCCATCACCGTGCCCTGGTTGGTGGAAAGCAGGCTGAGGATGGTCACCAACCCCAACAGCGAGATGAAAATGCCAAGAATGTCAAGCCTGCGTTCAGGGGAAATGCTGCTGAGTTTCGATTGAATGACCGGCTGGGTTGATTTTCGTGAGCGGGGCTTGCTGCGCGTACTGGAACGCGCCGGTGACTTCCGGGATGGACTTACGGCGCGCTTGTGATCGGAACGATTGCGGGATGTTCTGGAATATTTACGGGTTTTTGCGGGCACCTTTGCCTCGATTGGAGAGAAAAGCTGTTCTAATTATAGCACACCGGATTTTCCGGGAATTTCCTCCTGGACATCCGGTTCCAAATGGGCATGGAAGCAGGATGGAATCCCATCATGACCTTTCGGTATGAATGCGAAGGTATCCATCATCCCCCATGGTCACTGCCTGGTAAAAATCAAACCTGTCCGCCTGCAGACACAGGTCCAGGTCACGCGGCATGTTCTCCTCCAGGCGCGTCATGAAATCCCGCCCGGCATACGAGTTCAGCACCCTCTCCAGGAAAGGTGCTGGATCCACGGCATCCTTTTCCATCAAGGCGGCAATATAATCGGCGCAGGAATTGTCCTCGTCTGCCTCCTGCTGCCCGGCGGTTCCGGTGATGACAAATGCCACCCGGGGGGATAGAAGCTGCCGCAGGCGGCGCGCCGTGGCACGGGCACAAACAAAAGAAGCTGCCAGGATGGTTTGTGCATGGATGGAACGCACCAGCCCCTGGGTGCCGGCACTGGTACGGTGAATCAACCTGCGCCCGGTCAGGTCCCTGACCATCACATCATATGGGGAATTTCCCAGGTCATACCCGGGAATGGGCTTCCCGTTCAGCTCGCCCATCACCAGTGCATCCGGCATGTGGTCCTGCCGTAACTCGAGGGCTTCCCGGACACCCGCCACCGGAATGATTTCCCGGGCTCCGGAGGCAAAGGCATATGCTGATGTGCTGAAGGCGCGCAGGACGTCAATCACCACCAGCGTGCCATCGCCGGGAGTGCAGGTTTCAAGTGTGCGTTTGATCAATTCGGGCATCATGGCTCAAACCGTTAATGTCCATCATTGTAAACGATACCCAGGGAAATGTTGCAATCTGTCAGAGGGAATGGGCACGCGAGGACCTCCGCCACAACTATATGTACCGCAGGGGCTGAATTGTGCGCCCGTCTGCCGTGCCTGGATTCACCCAATAGGATTTATCCAACCTTGACTCCGCGCAGCCGCGGATCCAGCGCGTCGCGCAAGCCATCCCCCAAGAGGTTGAAACTCAGCACGGTGAGCATGATGGCAAAGCCGGGAAAGAACACCAGGTGCGGGGCGTTAAATACACTGTTGCGTTCCTCGCCCAGCATCAATCCCCATTCCGGACGGGGCGGCTCGGCGCCCAAACCCAGAAAGGAGAGCGCCGCGGCATCCAGAATGGCGGTGGCAATTCCCAGCGTGCCCTGCACGATGAGAGGGGTGATGGCATTAGGTAAAATGCGCAAGAAGAGGATGTGCAGCGATGAACCCCCCAGGGCACGGGAGGCTTCCACATATTCCAGCTCCTTCACCGACAGCACCGTGGCGCGCACCAGGCGCGCAAAACGCGGGATGGAAACGATGCTGATCGCCAGCAGGGCGTTAATCAAACCCGGTCCCAGGGCAGCCACAATGGCGATTGCCAGCAGAAGGCTGGGGAAAGCCATCAACACATCCATCGAGCGCATCAGGATATTATCCAGCCAGCCGCCCACGAACCCGGAAATCGCCCCAATCAGACCACCCACCAGGATGGCAAAACTCATCGTCACCAGCCCCACCTGCAGGGAAAGCCGCGAGCCATACACCACCCGGGAAAACAGGTCACGGCTGTTGCCGTCAATACCCAGGATGTGTTCATTCCTTGCCGGATCACAACCCAGCAGATGAATGCACGGCGTATCCCGGCGGGTTTCGTTTTTCAGGATCCGGGTCGGATCGTAGGGGGCAATCCACTTCGCAAAGATCGCCACCAGGACCAAAATTCCCAGGATGATCATGCCTGCCTGGGCGGAACGATGCCGCAGCAGGCGGCGGACTGCGTCCTGGGTGGGCGTGCGGTGCTTGTAGCCGGATTCCACGGGAGAAAGGGAAGCGATGGTTTTTTTGGTTTCAGTCATGATGGCTCTCCCTTTATTCCAACCGGATGCGGGGGTCAAGGTAAGCGTATGAAGCGTCCACGATTAAATTCACCAAAACAAAAATGATGGCGACCACCAGTGTAAAACCCTGCACCACCGGGTAATCGCGCGCCAGGATGGACTGCACAAGCATGGTGCCCACACCCGGCAATGAAAAGACTGTTTCGGTGAGCACCGCACCCGACAACAGCCCGCCGGTTTCAATGCCGATGATGGTGATGATCGGGATCATGGCGTTGCGCATGGCATGTTTGAAGATCACAATTTGTTCCCGCAGCCCCTTGGCGCGGGCGGTGCGGACATAATCCTGTCCCAACACCTCCAGCAGGCTGGAGCGGGTCATGCGGGCGATGATTGCCAGCGGAATGGTGCCCACTGCCACCGAGGGCAGAATCAGGTGCCAGAGTTCATCAAAGAAGGGTTTCCAGCTGCCGGTGATGATGGCGTTGATCAGGGAAAAATTGGATATGAAATTGACAAGAAATTTCTGCAAGCCTGTCGGGTCCTGGATGTTCCAGAATTTCAGCAACGGGGTCAATGTGACCCCCGAACTAAACCGGGCGGAGGGCGGGATAAAAAAGGGCGTATCCTTGAGCAGCAAGGCAAAAACATATGCCAGCATCAAGCCCAGCCAGAAGACCGGCATGGAGATGCCAATGTTGGCAATCACCATCGTGGAGGTGTCAATGATGGTGTTGCGCCGGATGGCAGATATGATTCCAAGCACAATTCCAATGGTGGTGGAAAACAACATGGCGCAAATGGTCAGCTCGAAGGTCATGGGCAGACGTTCGGCAACGATATCCACCACCGGGCGGGTGAAGCGGATGGAATCGCCAAAATCACCTTTTAACATGTTAACCAGGTAGCGCCCAAATTGAACAAAATAATTATCATTCAGCCGGTAGCGTTCCATAAAGGCTTCACATTTGGCGGGCGTGGCGCGTTCACCCAGCATCACATCACAGGGATCGCCTGGAATTGCCCGCACAATGACGAATGTGATGAGCAGGATTCCGATTACCACCGGGAATAACATAAGAAATCGTCGGGTCAGGAATTGAAGCATGTCTCCCTGCAATGGCTCCTGGGATCAGATTGGATTAAATAAATGGGGAATGAAATAATTGTATCATAAGCTGCCACCCCTCACCCTTGCCGTTGATCCAATGTTTGTTTATCGATCGGCAAAAATGAGGGGAGGCAGGTGAAAGGAAATTTCAGATTTTCATGACGGACAGGTTAAACCCGCCCTGGAAATCGACATGGATGGGGTTATTCCCCGTTCAGGAAGGAACCAAAGAACCCGCCAAAGTATTCAAAGGTCGTGGTGCGACCCTTGTGGTTGGGGCTCATGGCGTCCCATTGGGATACAAAGGTATGGACCACATCGTTGGCATCCAGCGTGGCGCCATTGAAGAACTTGACGCCCTCGCGCAGGTGGAAGGTCCAGACCGTGGCATCCTCATTGCTTTGCCAGGTGTCAGCCAGACCGGGTTCCACCTCCACTCCGCCTATCTTGTAGGAGAGCAGGGCTTCATACATCATTTCACAGCCGCGCAGCGTTTCACCATCAGTCTCATCCGAGCACCACAATGCCGCCGGTTCACCATTCTGCATCCAGACCATGGTATCGGAGCCGTTGTCCATCACCGCAAAGATTTCATTGGTCAGCGGGCTGGCATGCTGCCCATTGACACTAGCTTTAAAGGCGGTGGCGGAAGCCCCGTGGCAGACCGGAATCATGACCACATATTCCTTTAACAGGTCATTGACTTTGTTGTAGTGCTCCTGCCTAACCTTGGGATCAGCGACCTTGCCGGCAGCCAGGATTTCCTCAACAATATCCGGATAGAGGGCGCCAAACTGCTTGTTGTTTTCATCGGCAAAGTGCATATTGTAGAAGTTGGTCGAATCCGGATAGTCAGCGCTCCAGCCAAGCAGGTAAAAACCGCGTTGACCAGCGGAAGTGGCATCAATGAAGGCGGCTGATTCCATCTGCTCCAGTTTCACAGTGACGCCGATCTCAGCCAGCTGACCCTGGAGTTCCTGGGCGACCTTATCGGGTGTGGCAAGGTAACCGCGCACCACGTTGCGGAAGCTCAGGGTGATTTCAAGACCATTCTCATATCCGGCTTCAGCCAGCAATTTCTTGGCTTCCTCTGGATCATAATCGTACCAGCTTTGATCCGGGTTATATCCAGGAACAAGGGCGGGAGGAACAAAGGTTTTGGCAACCTGGGAACCTTCAGGATAATACTCGTCCACGATACGCTGGCGGTCAATCCCCATGGAAATCGCTTTGCGGACAAGCACGTTATCGAATGGCGGGGTGTCGTTGTTGAAGCCGACGTAGAAGATGTTGAGCGCCTGGCGTTCATTCAATTGGAGTTCCGTGTTAGCCCTGATGGATTCAAAATCCTCCGGTGCGGGATTGTCAATGCCGTCCACCATGCCGGATTCCAGTTCCAGCTTGCGTTGGGCGGATTGTTCCGACCAGCGGAAAATGACCGTCTTGACAATGGCGGGTGTCCCCCAGAAATTGGGGTTGGCTTCATAGGTGATATGATCACCGCGCACCCATTCCTTCAACAGATAAGGTCCGGTTCCGTTGGGTTCATCGCTCATCAAGACGGAATCGCCGCCCATGCGATCAAGATATTCCGTATCGAGGATCGAGAAAACGGAGAATGCAACCTTGGAAGCAAACGCCGGATCTGGATAACAAAGGGTAAACTTGACAGTTTGCTGATCCACCGCTTCGATGGACAGGAACTCACCACCATAATCACAATTGGGCGCTTCCACTTTCATGGGAACGTAGGGTGCTTCCGTGACGGCTTCAGTGGGCTGTTCTGTGGCGATTGGTGCGGCGGTAGTGGCGGCTTCAGTGGGCTGTTCTGTGGCAATTGGCGCGGCGGTAGTGCAGGCAACAAGTGTCACACTGAATACGAGCAACAGCGCCATGAACGAATACAGGAAACGAGTCTTCACAATCTCCTCCTTGCGTATTCAATTGAAAAAAGTTGGGGAAAAAGGTTATTGCAGAAGGGTGCAATCAATGGAATTGGTAACCAACAACCACCTCCTTTTGTTTGCAGGTAAATTTCATTATACGAAAGATTACCGGCTTGTCAATTAGAAAATGGTTAAGTTCAGAAAAATACCCTTAAATTATCCTTAAAAGATCCCGTTCAGGCTCCATGACACAATGTCATAACCTCCATGCCATATTATTCTTTCATTCATGATATTTGCCACTATGACCAAGCCCACCGTTTGATTACCATGATTTCATGTTCAAACAGGAATATGAACATCTGGCTTTTTTCAAGGGTATGTCGCTGCAGCAGCTGCGTGACCTTGAGCCACTGTTTGAAATCCGCTCTTTTTCCAAAGACCAGATCATTTTTGAGCAGGGGCAGCCGGCTGAATATCTTTATATTCTTTGCAGCGGGGAAATATTGGTACGTTACAAGCCTTACGATGGTCCACCGCTGACCGTTGCACGCATTTTACCGGGCAATGTGTTTGGCTGGTCCACAGCCCTGCGGAGGACAAATTATTCCTCCGAAGCAGTGGCAGTCCTTCCCAGTGAAGCGTACTGCATCACCCGCCACCAGTTGGTAAGCATTTGCGACGAATGCCCGGAAACTGGTAAAATATTCCTGGATCGATTGACTGAGGAGGTTGCGAATCGCTACCGCAACATTCATCCACAGGTGTTAAGCATCCTCAGCGGCGGCATGGAATCCAATGACGATCATCCCGGAGGCTAGGACCCCAATGTCTGACACAATCCCTTCATTTTCAATGGAACAACAAATCCGCGGTTTGGTGGAACAACTGGACGCGTACATTGAAAACTACCACGGGGGACACGTGGAATATGTATCTTTTGATGGGAAAATCCTTAAAGTGCGGTTGGGCGGAGCCTGCCTGGGCTGTCCGCTTTCCCCCCTCACCCTCAAGGGCTGGGTGGAGGGTACCGTACGGCAGTTCTTCCCTGAGATCGAAGATGTCATTGCCGTGGATTAATCAGCCGGCACGCTTCTCCCACTCCGCAACTGCCTCATGCAGGAAATCCCGCACCTGGGGATCCGCCACTTCATCAACTCCGATATAACGGGTGCCATTCACCCAAACCACCACCCCATCACGCGGGCTTTCAATGATCCGGATGGCATGTCCTGCCAGCACCGAACCAGGCAGCCGGCTCTGGACAATCTCATTGATTTGCGCCACCATGGTCTGGGCAGCGCTGTCTTCGGGTGCGGCAGGAGGAACTGCCTGGGGTACGGGTGTTATGATCACCGGCTGGGGCACAGACACGGGCACCGGTTTGACGGGTGCTGGCTGTGGAGGGCTGGCGGTGGTTTTTTGGGAATGCCTTCCCAACCCCAACCAGACTGCCCACTCCCGGATGACGGATTCCAGGGATTGGCGTTGTTCATCACTCAGTGATGATAAATTGGGGTAGACCTTTCCGCTGCAATCAACCACCAGCCGGTTGGTTTTTCGATCCCGCCACAGGCGGACCACCTCCCGGTATTTCTGCTGGCGGGTGTTTTCCCCTTCCTCCACAACCAGGCGGGCAGCTTCCTGTTCGGCTTTTTCGTGCTTCCGGTTTCGTTCGAACCACCAAACCGTGATGAGTGCACCGACAATAAATCCAACCGTGACAAATAATAAAGTGAGAAGTAATTGCGAAAATTCCGAACTCATGGATAACCTCCTACCGTTGATCAGCTGGTTGACAGACCGGGCAGTAATAGGTGCTCCGCTGTCCAACCACCTGCCGGAGAATTAACGTACCACAATTGTAGCATAGCTCCCCGGCACGCTGATGAACGCGGAACTGGTTTTGAAATTGCCCCCCGCGGTATGCCCAATCCAGGCTGGCTCCATTATGGAGGATACCCTGCTCCAGCACGGCTCGAATTCCCTCCAGCAGCCGGGCGGATTCCGCCGGATTGATGGAATCGGAAAGCCGCAGCGGATGCAGACCGGCGCGGTGCAAGGCTTCATCCGCATAGATATTGCCGATACCAGCCAGGAAGGATTGATCCAGCAGCAGGGTTTTGATCTGCTTCCGGCGCGACTGTAATCTCAAGTACAGGGTTTCCGGCGTCAGATCAGGGTCAAAGGGCTCCGGTCCCAGACCTGCCAGCACCTCCCGGGGATCAGCAGTAAGCCAGATGCGTCCAAACTTGCGGGGATCATTGAAAGCCAGCCGGAGCCCATCGTCGAGGTAAAACAGGGCACGGTCATGGGGGGCGGCAGGCTGTTCCACCCGGTCCACCCGCAGATCACCGCTCATGCGCAGATGCATGAGCAGGGTATCTGCTGAAAGATTGAACAGCAGGAACTTGCCGCACCGATCAATGGATTCAATTTTCTGACCGGGGAGACGGCGTTGAAATTCCCCCACATCCGGAACCGCCAGGGTGCGCTCCCACAGCAGTTCCACCCCCAGAAAGCGGCAGCCCAAAATGGGGGCGCCGCCGCGCCCCCCATCCCGCAGCGCCCGTACGATTGTCTCCACCTCAGGCAGTTCCGGCATAAATCCTCATCACTCGTTGAACAGTTCACCCACGCTGCGTCCTTCATTGGCGCGGGTGATCACCTCGCTCAGGAGCGGGGCAATGGAAAGGATGTGCAAACGGCTGCCAAACAAGGCAAGTTTTTCCGGCGGGATGGGAATGGTATTCGTGGTGATGAATTCGGTAACCGGCAAGCCTGCCAGCCTTTCCGAAGCATCCAACGAGAGAACCGGATGAACAAAGACCACGTACACATTGCGGGCGCCTTTCTCCTTCACCAGGTTGACTGCCTCGCAGATGGAGCCGCCCGTATCCACTTCATCATCCACAATGATTGCATCGCGGTTTTTCACATCCCCAATGAGCGTGAGTGCCTGGGTGTTGGTATCATAAATCCGGCGTTTCTCAATGAATGCCAGGGGAGCGTTTAACGCCATTCCATAACTGCGGGCATTCTTTGAAAACCCCAGGTCGGTTGCCACGATGACCGGCGATTGCATCCGGGAGCAAATGCCCTTGAGATAATCCGACAGAGTATAGAAGGCGGTCATCACATCTCCAGGAATGGAGAAAAAACCCTGGATTTGTTTGGAGTGCAGGTCATAAACGATGTACCGGTCAGCACCTGCCATTTCAATCAGATCCGCCACCAGCCGGGCTGTAATGGCAACCCGCGGCTGATCCTTCTTGTCGGATCGGCTGTAGCACATATACGGAACAACCGCCGTGATGCGGGCGGCTGAGTCCTGCCGCAGGGTGCGGATGAGGATTAACAATTCCATCAGGTTTTGCTGCACCGGCGCTGCAGTGGTCTGGATTACATAACAATCCTGCCCGCGCACGCTGGTATGCAGCCGGACAAAAATATTGTCATTGGGGAAGATGACGACATCCCTCTCGCACAATGGAATACCCAGGATGGAGGCAATTTCAGTCGCCAGGTCCAGGCTGGCAGAGCCAGCGTAAAGCTTGATGTGCCCATAATTCATTCGCTCCAGGTGGGCGATATGTTCATTAACCATAATTACTCTCCACTTCCTTTGAAAGTCAAACTTCCACATCCTGCCATTCTGAACGCAGAACACCCATGATCAGGGTGTCGCAGTATTCGCCGTTCATGAACCGGTCCTGGCGCAGCCTGCCCTCCAATTTAAAGCCGGCATTTTCATAGGAATGGATGGCGCGCAGGTTGAATTCAAAAACCCGGAGGTAAATCCGGTTGAGATTGAGGTTGTTAAAGGCATGCCGCAGCATCAACCGCATGGCATCCCGCCCAAAGCCCTGGTTCCAGCATCGTTTTTCACCGATGAAAATGCCCACCTCGGAATTGCGGTTGACCCAATCAATGGAATGCAAACCGATATTTCCCAACGGGGTCCACCCCTCCGGCAGATTGGCTTCAATCACCATCGGATGCTCCTCGGCAGGGCGCCTCTTCATGTTTTCGAACCAGTCCATCTCCCGCGCCATGGACAGCGGTACCTGCAGGGTCAGGTTCTCGATCACCTCCGGGTCGTTCAACCAGGCAGTAAAACGCGGCAGGTCGGCTTCTTCAATTGCCCGCAGGCGGACGCGTTTCCCAAGAATCATACATCATCTCCCAATCTTTGTTTGATTTAATCTTACATCAAATCAGCACTTAATGTCCATCGAGATTGGGAAAAAATGGAAACCAGGGGTTTTTACCAATGATCCGGATTAAACCTGCTCGAGCCATAAACCCAGCATGTGGCGGATGCTGATGATTTCATTTGTGTGATAGCTGTTATGGGCAACGATTCCCTGGATGACCTGGCAGCGTCTGGGTTTGCCGGGTGCGGCTGGTTCATCCAACTCCGCATCGCTGTAACCTGCCACCAGTCCGGCAAGTTCCTTGTTGATGGCAAACAGGTTTTCACAATCCGTCTTCCAGGCTTGTTCATCGCCGGGGTTTTTAATCTTTTGCCAGTTCCTTTTTCCCTCCAACCGCATTGAATTAACTGGCTCACCACGCAGCTTGTGGAGCATGAACTCCTGCCAGTAACTCATGTGGTTGATCACCCCCCAGATGCAGTTGAAACCTTTCGCCGGAATGGCTGCCGCCTGCTGCGGGGTGAGACCCTCAATGGCAACAACAACCGGTGTAAACCAGCCATTGTGCCTCCTGGACAACATGCCCACCAGGGCATCCGAAAGATGATCCGCTTCTGACACGGCATCCCTCCCTTTCATGGATCCAGATTTGTATTCCATGTTTGACAGGCAGCGGGAACCTGGAACTTGGTTTGGCTGTCATGCCCCTGTTATTGATGATTTGATTCTACATGGTTTCCAGAACCATGGATTGACCAAAATTCCTTTTTTAACCAATAAAAAACCGGACAGGTTGGGAATCTGTCCGGATGGGATTTTAACAGGTGAAGTTATTTTTTCAGAATTATGGATTTAACCGCGTGGGACCTCGGAAAAGGTACACAGTCTCACGAATGTTGGGGATGCCCAGCATCACCATCAACAGGCGCGAAAGCCCCAAACCGAAACCGCCGTGCGGCGGACAGCCGTAACGGAAGAAGTCCAGGTAGAAGCTGATCGAATCCAGCCCCAGCCCCTTCTCCAGCGCCTGGCGCTCCAACACATCAACGCGGTGTTCACGCTGGGCGCCGGTGGTGATCTCCAAACCGGACACCAGCAGGTCAAAGCTGCGTGTCAGACCTGGATTGTCGGGTTGGCGCATGTGGTAGAAGGGTCGCACTGCAATCGGCCAGTCTGTCAGGAAGACAAAATCGTGACCATATTTTTCCTGCACGTAGGTGCCAATCTCACGTTCGCCAGCCGGGTCAATATCACCTTTCTTTTCCGGCGGCAGGGTGTACCCGCGGGACTTGAGGATTTCAATTGCCTCCGCCATGGGGATGCGCGGGAACGGCAGGCTGGGGACAACCATCTCATGTCCCATCACTTCGCGGATTTCATCGCCATGAACATCCGCCACGCGCTGGTAGACATACTGCAGCCAGCCTTCCATGTACACCATCACATCCTCATGCGAATCAATCCAGGACATCTCCATATCCACCCCGGTAAATTCGGTCATGTGACGGGATGTGAAGGACGGATCAGCCCGGAAAACAGGTCCTATTTCAAACATGCGGTCAAAACCCGCCGCCATCGCCATCTGCTTATAGAACTGCGGCGACTGCGCCAGGTAGGCTTTGCGTTCAAAATAATCCACCGTAAACAACTCAGCACCGGATTCACTGGCTGCACCCATCAGCTTGGGGGTGTGGACCTCAATGAAGCCGGTCTTCAGCCAGTATTCCCGCATTGCCATCTCCGCCAGGGTCTGCACCTTGAAAAGCAGCAGGTTGACCGGGCGGCGCAAGTCCAGGTAGCGCCAGTCGAGACGGTAATCAATGGCGGGCAATGTCTCGGCAAAGGGATCCAGCGGAAGCTGCGCCCCGGCGAGGTTTTCCACCTCCAGGGTTTCCAGTTGAATTTCAATGCCGCCCAGTTTGACAACGGGATTGTCAACCACGGTGCCGGTGATGGTCACCGAGCTTTCCACAGTGATGCCCGAGATGAGATCCGCCAGCGCGGGATCATTTGGCTTCCAGAATGCAACCTGCACCAAACCGGTTGTATCGCGGATGATGAGAAATTGCATTTTCTTTTGATCACGCAGGGTCTGTAAAAATCCCTGGATTTTCACCTTCTGCCCGATGCACTGGCGTAAATTTTCAATCATTGTGCGTTCCATGGATGACTCCTTGCCTGATAAATTAACTCCCCCATTTTAATCCATTATCGGGTAATTGTCATTGTGACCGGAGCAGGTATTTTTACTCCGCCGGGGAGCCTGCCAGCTCATCCACAGCCTGGAAGGGTGAGAGCTTCCGGTTGACCAGCCGGTCCAGCACATCCTTATAGAAATCCTCCGGCAAACCGCCCCGCCAACGATCCACCAGGACCGCCTGGATCATGTTGTTCAACTCCGCCTCCAGACGCTCACAATCCCGTTGGTGCCATAATCCGGACGACCGCAGGTACAACCCATGTTGATGGATCGCCTGCACCACTTCGGGGATTCCCGTACCATCAATGGAAATTGCCCGCAGAATCGGGGGCATCCAACATGCCGGCTCATCCTCCGGTACGCCGCCCATGTTCCGCAGCGGTTCCGGACGGGACAGCTCCAGCATTGCCCGCAGAGCCCGCTCGGTATGTTCCACACCAATTTTATCCGCCTTGTTGACCACCAGAACATCGGCTATTTCCAGGATTCCCGCTTTGATCGCCTGAATGTCATCACCCATGCCGGGGGCTTCCACCACGATGGTGGTATGTGCCAGGCGGGCAATATCCACCTCGGATTGACCCGCCCCCACTGTTTCAATGAATATCATGTCGTAACCGGCAGCATCCAGGACCTGCACCACTGCAGCAGTGCTGGCAGACAGCCCGCCCAGAGTCCCGCGGGATGCCATGGAACGGATGAAGACACCAGGGTCACCCGCCAGGTCGCGCATGCGCACCCGGTCTCCCAGAACTGCCCCGCCGGTGAATGGGCTGGACGGATCCACCGCCACGACACCCACCCGGATTGGCTCGCTGCCATCCAGGGGGTGGCGGCAGGCATGCGCCAGCTGGTTCACCAGCGATGATTTTCCGGCACCCGGCGAACCGGTAATGCCAACCAGGTGCGCCCTGCCGGTATGCGAAAACAGCCGGTCCAGTGCCCGCCGACCTTCAAGGGTATGATTTTCAACCTGCGTGATCAGGCGCGCCAGCGCCAGCCGCTCGCCTTTCAGGACTGATTCAACCAGATCCACTGGAATCACACGTTCAGGCAGTCCGCACCGTTACAGCCTGGCGCAGATCCTCCACCACATCAACGGTGGATGTGCCGGGTCCATAAACTGCATGGACGCCCTTTGCCAGCAGGACGGGCACGTCTTCTTCGGGGATGATGCCGCCAACGAAAACCAGCACGTCAGCCTGACCATTGGCGCGGATCAGTTCAATCACCCGGGGGACCAGCGCCATGTGGGCTCCGGAGAGGATGGACAGACCCACAGCATCCACATCCTCCTGGAGGGCAGCTTCGGCGATCATTTCCGGTGTTTGCCGCAGCCCGGTGTAAATGACCTCCATCCCGGCATCCCGCAGCGCCCGGGTGATCACTTTGGCGCCGCGGTCATGACCGTCAAGACCGGGTTTGGCAATCAAAACACGAATTTTTCGATCCATGCAAAACTCCTGTAATTTTTTCAACCTTCGTTTTCCATTATACCGCGAACAATCCCCGCCAAATGTCCCCTTCGCGGTGGAGAAAGTTCCATTTTTTCCATCCTTTTCACTTGACTTCAAATCCAACCCGGGCTAGAATTCAGTTAACTGAATATGTCTCCTGGGCGCCGCTCCCCCCGGATGGGGAGGCTTCTCCCGCAGAATGAGAAGGCGAAACCGGTGCAAGTCCGGTGCTGTCGCGCAACTGTAAGAGCATTCGCTCAAGCCAGGTCGCCCGTCCAGCAGACTCGTTCCACAACCTCGCGGTAAGGAGGTGGAGACTCCAGAAATTTCATCTGCATCTCCCTGTCCACGTGGACAGGTTTTTTTGTTAAGGACGTTTCGATAATTAATCATTAAATTGGATCAAAGGAAATGAAACGAATTCTTTTTGTCATACTGACCCTCTCCCTCATCCTGGCGGCATGCACTCCGACCGTCTCGACCCCCACCGGGCAGACATTCACTGATGGTCTGGGACGCACGATCACCCTCACCGGAACCCCGGAACGAATCATCTCGTTGGCGCCTTCCAACACTGAAATTCTGTATGCCATCGGCGCCGGTGACCAGGTTGTAGGGCGGGATGAATTTTCCAATTATCCTGAAGAAGCCCTTGCAGTGCCCACCGTGGGCGGTTCGATGGGCGACTTTAATTTGGAAACCATTGTAAGCCTCAAGCCGGATCTCGTCCTGGCAGCATCCATCAACACACCCGAACAAGTGAAAGCACTGGAAGACCTGGGATTGACCGTTTACACACTGACCAACCCGGCGGATATGGACGGCATGTACGCTAATTTATTGACCGTGGGCAGCCTGGCTGGAAAGTCCCGGGAAGCCGCCGAACTGGTGGAGAAACTCCAGGGGCGCGTGAAAGCTGTTCAGGATAAAATTTTGCCATTAAGTTACGCGCCGCTGGTCTTTTATGAACTGGATGGTTCCGATCCCGCCAAACCTTGGACGATGGGTCCCAACACCTTTCTCAGCAAGTTGATCCGCATGGCGGGCGGCTTCAACCTGGGCGATTCCTTGAGCAGCGAATGGGGACAGTTCAGCCAGGAGGAACTAATTAAAACCAATCCCCAAATCATCCTGCTGGGTGACTCCAATTATGGGGTGACGCCCGAACAGGTGGCGGCGCGCCCCGGCTGGGATGCCCTCACCGCCGTCCAGGAGAACCAGGTGTATCCCTTTAACGATGACCTGGTATCCAGACCGGGTCCCCGCATGGTGGATGGTCTGGAAGCGCTGGCTCGTCTGCTCCATCCCGGTATTTGGGATTAACTCAAAAATGAAAACGACCGCCCGTCCATTTTGGATTTTGCTGGGGATTCTGCTGGCTGCGTTGCTGCTCAGCGTTGGTGTTGGAAGTGTATCCGTGGCACCTGCTGAGTGGCGCGCCCTGCTGGCAGCCATCATGGACGGGACGGTATTCACCAATCCACAGACCGCACCCCTGGCGTCCATCCTGTTCAACCTGCGCCTGCCGCGAACCGCATTGGTGGCACTGGCAGGGGCGGCACTGGCGGGCAGCGGAGCTGCATACCAGGGCTTGTTCCGCAATCCCCTGGCTGATCCCTATCTGATCGGTGTGGCTTCAGGCGCCGGGCTGGGGGCAGTCCTGGCAATGAGCATCCAGTTTCCCTACACCCTCGGGGGCATGCTCGCCACTCCGGCGGCAGCCTTCCTGGGGGCTTTGATCTCTGTGGTGCTGGTCATGCGGCTGGGACGCAGCGGCAAGAGGTTTGCCGCCCCCAATCTCATCTTGGCAGGTGTGGCGGTTTCAGCATTTGCCAGCTCATTGACATCCTTCCTGATGCTGCGCGCCACCGGTGAATTGCGGCGGGCGTTGGTCTGGCTGCTGGGCGGTTCCACCCTCAGTGGATGGCTGCCCGTCCTGGCAGCACTTCCCTACATCCTCCCGGGTCTGGGCATACTCATCTCGATGGGGCACGGGTTAAATGTTTTACAGTTTGGCAATGAACAGGCGCAACAGCTTGGTCTGCCGGTGGGACGTGTCCGCAGCCTGGTGATTGCAGCTGCCACGCTGGCAACCGCCGCGGCGGTCGCCTTCACCGGTGTGATTGGATTTGTCGGCTTGATTATGCCACATTTGGTACGGCTGCTTTGGGGCAGTGATTACCGGCGTCTGATCCCCCTGTCGATTCTGGGCGGGGCGGCTTTGCTGCTGGTGGCTGATGTTGCGGCACGCGTGGTGCTGGCACCCCAGGAATTGCCGGTCGGCATCATCACTGCCCTGCTGGGTGCCCCGTTCTTTCTTTGGGTGCTGCGCCGCTCCCAGGCTGCGGGATCGGCATGAAAAATCATCAATCCACATCCATGGGAGGTCGCATGCTTCTTGAGATCAATCAATTGGTCGTGAACTACGGCAGCCGGCTTGTCCTGAACGGATTCTCACTGGAACTTTCAGCAGGTGAAATTCTGGGAGTGATTGGACCCAACGGAGCGGGCAAATCAACCCTGGTGCGCGCCATCAGTGGTGTGATACCCACCAATTCGGGTGAAATTCGATGGAATGGCGCCGATCTGGCAGGTTTTCCACCAGCAGCCAGGGCGCGCTGCATGGCGGTTGTGCCCCAGGCGCGCAACCTGCCGGCTGATTTCACCGTCCGGCAGACCATATTACTAGGTCGGACACCCTATTTGGGATGGCTGGGCAGGGACACGGTCGAAGACCGCTTCGCCGTCCGGCAGGCAATGGAAGCGACCGACACCCTGCCGCTGGCTGACCGCCTGATGGGGGAACTCTCCGGCGGTGAACAACAGCGCGTGCTGCTGGCGCGGGCGCTGGCACAGCAGGCACCCCTGCTGCTGCTCGACGAACCCACCACCCACCTCGACCTGGCATACCAGATCAGCCTGATGGATACCATCCAGAAGCTGGTGCATCCATCCCACACCGCCGGAGATGCCCCGGCGGGACTGGGCGCGCTGGTGGTAATGCACGACCTGCACCTGGTGGCGCGTTATGCCGACCGGGTGGCACTGATGGTGAAAGGTGAACTGGCTGCCCTGGGCACCCCGGCGGAGGTGCTGACTCCTCCCCTGATCAGTGAGGGTTTTGGCTTGCCCTTAAAAACCGTCGAGGAAATCCTGCCGCCGATTTTGGCGCAGTGTAAAACAAGCCTTTAGCTTGTTCATCAAGCCCGGACAGGTTGGAGGTTCATCCGGAAGCGGGGAAAATGGATTCGGCTCCCAATTGTGCACTCATAATCAACCCGTTAATTTTATGGCAGTCGATGAAATTGGTTGACTCTGTGCTTCACTCATGATAAAGTAACTTCAACCATCCCCCAAGGCAAATGTAGAACATCAATGATTTGCCATCCTGTGCTAGAGCATATCCAATCTCAAAGTCTGTCAATCCAAAGGAGAGAAATGAAATTAAAAGTTCAAGCCCCCAAAGTTCTTACCTGGGCTATTGCACTTCTGCTTGTCATACTGGGAGTGGTGGCTCAACTGTTTAAAATTGATCTCCTGCAGCCATATGGATTCTGGCTGGTCTTAATCGGTTACGTTGTACTTTTACTTGGCACCCTGATTAAAGGGCTTTAACCACACACAATTCCTTCAACCCACCCGGGGGATGGTTCCACAGGGATGGGTTGGGTTACAAAAAAATGCTTCCGGAGCGGTATTGCCTCCGGAAGCATTTTCCTATTCAAGTCCGCCTTGCGGCTTCCCCGTTAATTCAATTTACTTCAATATGATCGGCAGCCAGAGATACCTGGTGATCGTCTCCATCACATGCAGAGTCACCGGGACTTTGATTGCCGGAGCCGGTGGATTCTTCAGCCACAGTTTGGCAAAGTAGTCTCCCAGTGCCAGTCCGGTGGAATCGAACGTCACCGTCACATCCACTGCACTATCGCCGGGAACCGTGCCGGAGATGGGATCCTCGGACAGCCAGACGATATCTTCCGCAGCCGTCTCACCATAACCGCGCACCATCCAGTTGCCCGGGAAGTAATCATCAATCAGGATCCAGGTGTCATCCGGAGGCAGCACCGGGGGATTCGGAGGAGGTGATGACAACCACCAGCCAGCCCAGGAACGCTGCTGTGTGGTAGTCTGGTCAATGGAGGCTGGCCAGTAGGACCCACCAGGAACCTCCAGTGCAATTACACCAATCACCACATCACCCGGTCCGTTCAGCTCCACCACTTCGGGCAGGTCATAGACACTCCAGGTATCCAGTGCCTGCACTGTCGTCGGGTAGCTGTACAGCCAGTTCGAGCCCACTGCCGGGTCAATGTTGCCGGTTGTGTTCTCGTAAACCACGATAATAATGTCGTCGCCAACGTACACCTCGCCAACCGAGGAGAACCAGATCTGCACCTGTTCCAGGTTGAACGGGTAGGCATCCGGATCGGGGGTGAAGCGGTTGACCCAGATCATCTCCCAAGTCCCGCCAATCCCGATGTTATTATCACGCGTGCCGTCATCCAGCACCAGTTCCACCGTTTCCTGAATTCCAGCCACTGCCATCTCGATGATCTCAAAGACCGCTTCCCCGGCACCATTGTTCACCAGGGTCAGGGTCTGATCAGCAGTCCTATCGACCATCAGCCATTGTTCAAGTGAGGCGGGATCCACGCTCAGACACGGCATATCCAACCGCAGTTCAAAATCCACGGTCACAGTTTCGCCGCCCTCCACCGGGAAGTTGTAAGCAATCTGGTCGACAAAGCCGTCCATCAGGATTTCGATGTCATAGGTGCCTTCCGACAACGAGTAGTTGTAGTTACCATTCCCCAACGTGGTGGTGGTGGCGACCAGTACATCCTCCTGCCAGAAGTTGACGGTTGCGCCTGCCAGCGCGGTCGGATTCACATCGCAGGCTTCCAATCCGTAGACGGTGCCGTTGAAGGTCCCATAATATTCCGGAGCCAGCAAATGCAGTGTGACCGGAATATTGGCATAAGTGTAGGGGGTATCGTGGTTGATTTTGAGTTCAGCCAGGTAGTCGCCGGGTTGGCTTAGTCCGCCTCCTGTCGGGTTAAAGAATACATCCACAATTAGGTCATCCTCCGCCGGAACCGTTCCACTGGCGGGATCTTCGAAGAGCCACGGCACATCGGCTGTTCCGCCGGTGGCGAAGGCAAAGCTATCGACCTCGACGCCGCCGGGGAAGGCACCCACCAGGGCGCTGGCACCGGTTGTCGTATCAATGACGCGAAGCTCTCCGGCATTGGTGTCGTAGTTGAAAGCAGCCCAGTACAGAACGCCGGTTTCTTCTTCATAGTCCATGCCCTGGGCGTAGTTGGCACTGATACCGGTCGTTCCAATCAGGGTGGTGGTCATTGTCGCCGGATCAACCTTGAACAGGTTGTCGGAGACGATATCCACAATGTAGATCATGTCATCATTGGTGTTGTATGCCAGGTCGATGCCGCAAGTGATGCCAGGCAATGAACCCAGGTCTGTGACCGCTGCGGTTGCCGGATCCATCGTGACCAGGTTGGTGGACGTGTTACATACCGAAGTCAGACCGTACAGCGTGCCATCCGGTGTACCACTCAGACCCGTCCAGTTGCCACCCGGGGATACTGCCGCACCCACCAGGGTGTAGGCGCCGGTCGCGGTATCCACCGTGTAGAGGTTGTTGTTGTCATAGCTGATGGCATACAGGGTGGAGAAGTCGCCGCCAATGAAATCGCCCGAGAACAGCGAGGTCATGGTTGCGCCAATGATGTTCCAGACGTCCGGAGCCGTGGTATCAGGGATGTATACCAGTTGGTTGGATATCAGATCCACCGCAAATGCCGGTTTACCAGCCAGCAGATCGTTGAAAAGACCGGAAGTGGACAATGTTGGAACCGCGGCGGCTTCAGGGGCGCGCCCCATGGAGACCGGACGGGGATCTTCGATCAACTTGCCGGTGAATGCCGGGATGCTGAGCGGGGGAACAAAGCCTCTGTCCTTCTCAATCCACTCAAAGGCAGCATCCGCCAAACCGTTATTATTCAGAGTCAATGTTACATTTTCCGGTGCATCACCCATCATCATGGTGTGTTCCAGAGTGGTTGGTTCAAAGCTGAGCAATCCGGCAGGCAGGTAGAAATCCTGCTGGATAACAGCATCCACAACAACCGATATGGTTTCCGAGGCATCCATGTACTTGACATGGGAAGCCGTAAAGTCCACATCTTCCGGATCCACTGTAGTGGGTTGGAATCCCCAGTAGAGACCCGCATGGAGGGGATCACCTTCCAATGCAAAAGTTTGGGTTTCCAGTCCAGGGCTGACCACATCCGCACCAATCAGGACCTCCTGGGTATTGTCATCATAGACAGTACCGGTCACAACACCACCCGCCAGGGGTACGCAGGGTGATGCAATAACCATCGGCTCAGCCACTGTGACTGCAACATCATCAATGTACCAGCCTGCATAATTATTTGAGTAATCGCTGCGGAAGAAGAAGCGGAACTGGAAGTTGGCGACGGCGTAGGAGGAATCGAGAGGAATATTCTTTAGTGTCCAGAGGGAGACATCGCCAATCTTGCCGGAAACATCCATCCAGGTCACACCTCCGTCCCTGGTTGCCTCCACAGCACCCCAGTCATAGGAAATATTTTCAATGTCGTTCCAGTGCCAGAATGAGATGGTGGGTACCAGATCGGTGAAAGCGCTCAGGTCAATCACCGGAGAGGTGATCCAACCATTTTCAGAGCCGCTGTAATTCTCTGTCAGGTTGGTTGCCCAGACATTGGGGGCGGAATAGGGAGCACCCGGTCCGGGAGTTGCTGATGGAGCACCCCAAGCCCACGAGGTGGTGCCGCTGGCAACAAAGCCACCATTATCCGCGTCAAAATTGGAGGAATAAACCGTGGTCGATGGTGGAGTTGTAATTTCAATCAATCCAATGTCATCGACATACCAACCATTCTTGATGTATGAGGAATCGCTATGGAAAAAGAAACGGAACTGGAAATTGGTTACGTTATAGGTCGGATCGAGGACAATGGTCTGTTGATGATAACCGGTATCGTTTCGTACAGTGGGTCCCCATACGGGAAGCCATGTAACTCCGCCATCCTTGGTCACATCCAGGCGTGCATAGTCCCAGAAGGATGTGGCACTTTCCGTGTATAACCACTCCCACCATTGAATGGCTGGAGTATCCGTGCCGAAACCAGACAAGTCAATAACGGGGGAAGTCATCCAGCTGTCTTCCTCAATGTTATAGTCACCAGCTGGATTGGTGGCAATACCCTTGGTGCCGCTGTGACCCTCACCCGGACCACTGGTGAAATCGCCCCAAGCCCAGGATGAATTTTCCCCACCGGAGGTGAAACCGCCATCATCCGATTCAAAATGCCAGAAATACTCGTATTCAGGGGCATAACCTGGCGCTGCGCAGGATTCTTCAGGCACATACAGGTAGTAATCCTGTGTGTCAGGATCCGCATCCGGGGTGTAGGTCCCAATAAAGGGATCATATCCGCCGGGAATCGCTGCAACCGTCACATCGTATTCCTGATCCAAGTACAGTTCGATCTCATATTCACCCGTGAACGGGTCATTGTAGATCGTCTGGTTGAAGCCGGGGGCGGCAAAGGTGAGGGCTGCATACAGCGGATAACCGTGCGACCCAAGCCCCAGGACACCGCCATCGTACACTGTGCCGGAGACCAGGGATGTGGTTAATTCCGCCAGTTGAAAGTCCACCACCACCGTGGCTCCATCCGCCACCACCACGCCAGTCACCGAATCGCCTTCGTAGCCGAACATGGTTACGGCAATATCAAAGGTGTCGGCGCCCACATTGGCGCTGTACACGCCCGAGGCATTGGTGTACACCGTGCGGTCGTTGGCAGGATCCGTGCCGGTGATTTCCACCTTCACCCCTGCCAGCGGGTCGCTGGTGTCCACATCCGTCACCGTGCCGGTGAGGGTGTTGTTCCCGCACAAGCCGGCTGCTTCCACCACCGCCGCCAGGGCATCGATTTCACCCCAGCCGGTGGCGAAGTTCGGGAAGTTGGTCGGCGTCAGCGGGGAACCGTCCTCATAGACCATGTCCACCGCTGTTTCCTCGATCAGGTTCTCTGTGATGGCATAATTGCCCACCAGGCAGGGCGCCGCCTGCCAGACAAGCGCCACCAGACCGGTTACATGGGGAGCCGACATGGAAGTACCCGTCCAGCCGTCCTGATACTCCGAGTCGCTGCCCGGCGTGGACGAGCGGATGCTCACACCCGGAGCCAGCACCTGCGGTTTCATCATGTCGAAACCACCCGTCGGGTTGACCGTATCCAGGTTGTCAGTGGGTCCCCAGTTGGAGTGGTTTGCATACTGCCCGTTTTGCTCACCCGATGAACCCACGCCCGTCACATTGCCGGAGCGCGCCGGATTGCCCACGGTATTCAGCGTCGGAGGGGAGGAATAGCCGCAGTTGGAGGAATTGCCATTGGAGAAGACCGGGTACACACCGGCGGCAAGCCAGGCATTGATGGGACCGGCGTACCAGTCATCATAGGTCTGTCCGCAATCCCCCCAGGAGTTGTTCACCGCAATGGGGCGCATATCCGGATTGGCATTGGCTCCCGTCAGGTCGGTGGGAGCCGCCATGAACTGACCGCAGCCCAGCAGGGCTGAGTCAGTACAGCCGCCATCCGGGCAGCCGGCGCAGGCGATCCACTCGGCACCGGGGGCGATACCGATCTGATTGCTGCCGCTGTCATCACCCACCATGGTGCCCATGGTGTGGGTGCCATGACCGTGACCATCACGAGGTGTATTATCAGACAGATTGTCGGGGTTGAACCAGTTATAGTTATGGTTGAAGGATCCACCACCCATGTTGCCGCGGTACTGGTTGACCAGTGCCTGGTGCGAGTAGCGGACGCCGGTATCAATGTTGGCAATCACCAGACCTGCACCGGTGTAGCCCAATCCCCAGACATCGTCTGCATTGATGTGAGTGAGGTTGGGTTCAATGGAGTTGACTCCGTTATCAATGACCGCTGCTGTGGTGTCCGGTTCGTACAGGATGAATGTTTGCCGGGGGTTAATGGCTTTAATTTCAGGGAAATTAAGCAAGCCATTCAGCGTGTTGAGATTGGAGCTTTTGACCAGGATGGTGTTCTTGATCCAGTAGGACTGGTATTCCACATTGGCGCCCGTCAGATAAGCCGCAACATTCGCCTGAGATTCTTTGGCGTTTGCGGTGAGCGAATTGTAGACATACCAGCCGCGCTCTGTCCAGCCCATGTCATAGGCAGCCGATAGGTCAGCATCGGCTGTAAAGTCAATCCAGTAGTTGGCGGAGCCGTTGGCTTTCATTTCCGTAAGAACCGCCGGATCCACCGTGATGGACGCCTGCAGTTCAGGTCCTTTTGCCAGTGCCGTGGCGGGCGCCACCAGGTTGAAGAACATGCCCACCATCAGCAGAACTGCAAAGATAGTGTAGTGTATTTTTTTACTCATGATTTTTCCTTTTTATTTAGCTGGCAAATTAAAAATTAACTATGGGGGATGCTGACAGGAAATAGCAGTAACACACCTCCTTTCAGGCAAATGAAGCCAATATGGAGTAATAAATCTATTACATCCTGAGGCAGGATAAAATAAATCCCCTGCTGTGTTGTTTCGATGTGGAGTGCGAAGGTTTATCAACAGGGATTGATGATAAAGGGAAGGTTCCCTTTTTACCGCTCTCCGGCATGCCCCCCAGGATTCTGGGATGTGACTGCGATGTATGAACGGTAATAAATTAATCTGATATGAGACTTTCTCATTTTATACAAAGATATCTCAAAATGTCAAGTGAAATTTACATTGAATTCCTGTAGATCGAGTTCGTTCGGAAAAAAGTTGTGTGGATGGTCTTTTCACTCTGGATAGAAGCTTGTTTCCAAAATAAAAATGCTTCCGGAGCGGGATTGCCTCCGGAAGCATTTTCCTATTCAGGTCCGCCTTGCGGCTTCCCCGTTGATTCGATTTACTTCAGGATGACCGGCAGCCAGAGGTAACGGGTCACCGATTCAACCACATGCAGTGTCACCGGGATGTTGATGGTGGGCAGAACATTGTTCCTTACCTTCAATGTGGCGAAGTAATCTCCCAGTGCCAGACCGGTGGCATCAAAGGTGACCGTGATGTCCGCCTCGCCGCCATCCGCCGCCAGGGTTCCGGCAACCGGATCCTCCGACAGCCAGGGAATGTCCAGGCTTCCCGTCAGCTCGATCAGATCCAAGCCGAAGGATTCACCATCCAATCCCACATACTGCCAGGCAACCCGAATATCGCCGTAGCCATCGAATTCGGTGAGATCAACCGTGATCTGCCGGTATTCAAAGGTGCTCCATGACTCGTCCCGAATCAGGTCCCAGAGCGGTTCAGGTGTCAACGGGGTTCCCGTCTCATCCGTCACCCAGACTTTCATGTCAGCCCCGGGATATGATGTATCGGATTCCGCCATGAAGGTCAACGTCAGATCGGTCACGGCGCTTACATCCAGTACGGGTGTCAGCAGCCATTCGTCTGAGTTTGAAGAGGAATCGTAGTTAACCCAGGCTGCATATTGACCTTCGTAAACGAAGTCTGGATAGGTTGCGACATCCACGATGGTCCATTCCCGGGTGGTGGTTCCGTTGTGAATGGTTTCCCAGCCGCCAGCCGGAGGCATCACACCGCCCTCAAAACCTTCCAGCAGCAGGCTTTCATTGATGGTGGCGCCAGCTTCCAGAATTTCAAAGTCGCCGTCCGCTGCGCCGGTATTCTCCAGGTGCAGGGGTTTGGTTCCGGTTGTATCCGGCATCAACCACTGCTCCAGGCTGGTTGGACTGACCACAATGCAGGGTGCAAGAAGCCGCAGTTCAAAGTCGTTGGTAACCGTTTCTCCATCACCCAGGACGACACCCTCAAGCACCTGGCTGACATAGCCGTCCATCAGGACTTCGATGTCATAGGTGCCAGACGGTACCGAGAAGCTGTAGTACCCATTCTCCAGCGTGGTGGTGGTGGCGACCAGCACATCCTCCTGCCAGAAGTTGACGGTTGCCTCTGCCAGCGGGGTCGGGTTCACATCGCAGGCTTCCAATCCGTAGACAGTGCCATTGAAGGTTCCATAATCTTCCGGAGCCAGCAGATGCAGTGTGACCGGGATGTTGCCCACCGGGTACGGCGTATTGTGCTTGACCTTGAGTTCCGCCAGGTAGTCACCGGGTTGACCCAAAGTGGATGGATCAAAGGTGACAGTAACATCCTGCCAGCCTTCTCCAGCCACTGTCCCGCTGACCGGGTCTTCGCTCAGCCACGGGACATCCGCGGCGCCACCCGTTTCAAAGGCGAGGCAGTCGGTTTCAGCCCCATCGGGGAATCCACCAACCAAAGCGCTATTGCCTGTCGTGGTATCAATGATGCGAAGCTCTCCGGCATAGGTGTCGTAGTTGAAAGCAGCCCAGTACAGAACGCCGGTTTCTTCTTCATAGTCCATGCCCTGGGCGTAGTTGGCACTGATACCGGTCGCTCCAACCAGGGTGATGGTCATTGTCGCCGGATCAACCTTGAACAAGCTGTCGGTGACGATATCCACAATGTAGATCATGTCATCATTGGTGTTGTATGCCAGGTCGATGCCGCAAGTGATGCCAGGCAATGAACCCAGATCTGTGACCGCTGCGGTTGCCGGATCCACCGTGACCAGGTTGGTGGACGTGTTACATACCGAAGTCAGACCGTACAGCGTGCCATCCGGTGTACCGCTCAGACCCGTCCAGTTGCCACCCGGGGATACTGCAGTACCCACCAGGGTGTAGGCGCCGGTCGCGGTATCCACCGTGTAGAGGTTGTTATCGGTATAGCTGATGGCATACAGGGTGGAGAAGTCGCCGCCAATGAAATCGCCCGAGAACAGCGAGGTCATGGTTGCGCCAATGATGTTCCAGACGCCCGGAGCTGTGGTATCAGGGATATGCACCAGTTCGTTGGTATTCAGATCCACCGCAAATGCCGGTTCTCCAGCCAGCAGCCCGTCAAACAGATTTCCCTTGATCGATGCCGCATGATTTCCCTTGGGGGCAGGTCCAGTGGATGCCGGACCGGTTTCCTCAGGCAGGGTGCCGGTGAATGGCGGGATGGAGAGCGGGGGCAGATAGCCCTGGTCTTTCTCCGTCAGTTCAAAGTCGACAGGCGCCAGTCCATCATTGTAGATGGTGAGGGTTTCATCGAGAGGAGCGTCGCCCATCTGCATGGTGACTTCCAGGGCTGGTGGATCAAAGCTGAGCAATCCGGCAGGCAGGTAGAAGTCCTGTTGGTTGATGGCATCCAGCATCACTTCCACGGTCTCTGTATCATCCATGTACTTGTCCATGGAGGCAGTGAAGTCGTGGAATTCAGATGTGCTTGCCATGCCTTCGATGCGGAAAGCAATGTCTTGCTGCGTGGCTCCAATCACAGTCCATGCCTGCCAGGCGGAACCATAGCCAAAACCGCCGCCCGGGTTGATGAACTGACCGACATAGCCATTGGTTGTATCCGCCGGCTGGCGTCCAAACTGCCCGTACGAACCGAATTCCATGGTTGGGTAGTAGACCAGCCAGTAGTGACCTGGAGGCAGGTTAATCGGGGAAGCCGGGGTGAGTGTGGTATTGGAGAGATATCCTCCTGGTGTGCCCACCGCGAGCGTGACCTGCGGATCGGTCGGGGGAACGGAGAGCGACCAGACCGGTGCGCCGCCCCCGGGATAACCAGCCGGAATTCCAGCGTTATCGGCATAGATCTGGAAATTCAGCGCTGTGGCATTCAGCAAGCTTGAGAAGCCATTCCAGCCATCACCAGGAATAAACAGACTGGTGATTGCCCAGGGCATTGTGGCTACAAAGTCATCCGCCAGGAAGGAGGAATAATCAGGAGCATCTGGAAATTCCTGATTGACATAAGCGTTTTGGTTCACCGTACTGAGTGGTTGATCCCAGAGAATGGCATTGACCGCCGGAGGAGCTGTCACTGGGGCAACTGCAACGGATCCACCCGAGGTGGTCAGTGCAGAGGTGCTGCCGCCGCCGGAAATTGCCGCCGGAACGGGAGCCGCAGCCAGTGCTGTGATCGTGGCGGGCTGGAAGATCCAGTAGAAGCCCTCAATCGGGTCCTCGGGGATGGCGAAGGTGGTTCCTGCCGCGCCCGTGTCGGAAATCACACCAGCACCGGTCAGTGGATCGAGGGTATTGTCGTCATAGACATAGCCAGCCACCACGCCGCCGGGGATGGCAAAACAATCGGGGGTGGGAACCGTGTAGGTTTCCTGGTAGCTGATTTCAAACAAATCCAGCGACCAGCCTTCGTAGTTCACCGAGCCGTCACTGCTGATCATAAACCGGAACCAGATGTTTCCACCAGCCGCAGAGGTGATGTCATACATCTTCTGACCCCAATTATCGCTGCGGGTACTGCCAGTGTGTTCCCACATGGTGTACCAGGTGGTGCCGCCATCGGTGGAGTACTGCGCCGTGGCATGATCCCAGGAAGCACTTTCAATGTGAATCGCCTGCCACCACTTGAAGTACAGCGAGGCGCCCGGAGGCAGAGCCACGCCGCTCAGGTCAATGGCGGGGGTCATCAGGTAGTAGTTGGAATTGCCCTCGTAGTTACCATCCAGGTCGGTGTCCCAGCAGGAAGTACCCTGTGCACAGCCGCCCGGGAATGTGGTGGTGGGGGTGCCCCATTCCCATTCATCGTAATCACCGCCATGGGTCAAACCGCCGTCGGTGGCTTCAAAGTCCTCCGTCCAGACGACCGTGACGGGCGGGGCAGAAAAGCCAAAGATGCCCACATCATCCACATACCAGCCATCATAGTTCCCAGAGACGTCGGAGCGGAAGCGGAAGCGGACAAGGAAGTTTGCCACGTTGTAGGTGGAATCCAGAACCACCGTGTGCTTGGTCCAGGTCTCGTCAATCGTGCCACTTGCTTCACCATAGACAGTCGTCCAGGTGGTGCCGCCATCCTTGGAGACCTGCACAGAGGCGTAATCGTAGCCGCTCTCCGAGACCAGCCACTGGTACCACTCCAGGACCGGGGTATCGGTGCCCAGGAACGTCAGGTCAATCGCCGGTGAGGTGGTGTAGCCATCCTCGTAGTTGCCGTACTGACCTGCCGGGTTGGTCGCCCAGACATAATCGCCGGAGTGGGCGTCGCCTGGTCCGCTGGTGGGTATGCCCCATGCCCAGGAAGTGGTGCCACTGACGGTAAAGCCGCCATCCGTGCCTTCAAAATTGAAGAAGACATCGTATTCCGGCTGGTAGCCAGGGGCGGCGCAGGATTCTTCAGGCACATACAGGTAGTAATCCTGTGTGTCAGGATCCGCATCCGGGGTGTAGGTCCCAATAAAGGGATCATATCCGCCGGGAATCGCTGCAACCGTCACATCGTATTCCTGACCAAAGTACAGTTCGATCTCATATTCACCCGTGAACGGGTCATTGTAGATCGTCTGGTTGAAGCCGGGGGCGGCAAAGGTGAGGGCTGCATACAGCGGATAACCGTGCGACCCAAGCCCCAGGACACCGCCATCGTACACCGTGCCGGAGACCAGGGATGTGGTTAATTCCGCCAGTTGAAAGTCCACCACCACCGTGGCTCCATCCGCCACCACTACGCCAGTCACCGAATCGCCCTCGTAGCCGAACATGGTTACGGCAATATCAAAGGTGTCGGCGCCCACATTGGCGCTGTACACGCCCGAGGCATTGGTGTACACCGTGCGGTCGTTGGCAGGATCCGTGCCGGTGATCTCCACCTTCGCCCCTGCCAGCGGGTCGCTGGTGTCCACATCCGTCACCGTGCCGGTGAGGGTGCTGTTCCCGCACAAGCCGGCTGCCCCCACCACCGCCGCCAGGGCATCGATTTCACCCCAGCCGGTGGCGAAGTTCGGGAAGTTGGTCGGCGTCAGCGGGGAACCGTCCTCATAGACCATGTCCACCGCTGTTTCCTCGATCAGGTTCTCTGTGATGGCATAATTGCCCACCAGGCAGGGCGCCGCCTGCCAGACAAGCGCCACCAGACCGGTTACGTGGGGAGCCGACATGGAAGTCCCGCTCCAGCCATCCTGATACTCCGAGTCGCTGCCCGGCGTGGACGAGCGGATGCTCACACCCGGAGCCAGCACCTGCGGTTTCATCATGTCGAAACCACCCGTCGGGTTGACTGTATCCAGGTTGTCGGTGGGTCCCCAGTTGGAGTGGGTCGCATACTGCCCGTTTTGTTCACCGGTTGAACCCACGCCCGTCACATTGCCGTAGCGCGCCGGGTTGCCCACGGTATTCAGCCCCGGAGGGGAGGAATAGCCGCAGTTGGAGGAATTGCCATTGGAGAAGACCGGGTAGATCCCGCCGGCAAGCCAGGCGTTCACCACATCCTGGTACCAGGGATCATAGCTCTGTCCGCAATCCCCCCAGGAGTTGTTCACCACATCCGGACGCTGGTCAGGATCAGGGTTTGTACCAATGACCGTGGTGGGTGCGGCAATAAATTGAGCGCATGCAAGCAGGGCGGTATCCGCGCAGGCGGAAGTGCTGCAGCCGCGGCATGCCATCCACTCCGCTCCCGGGGCAATGCCAATCTGGTTGGCTCCACCATCATCACCCACCATGGTGCCCATGGTATGCGTGCCATGCCCATTGGCGTCCGTCGGCACTACATAGTTGCCGTAGGGATCAAACCAGTTGTAATCATGGATGAAGATGCCGCCACCCTCATTGCCGCGGTACTGGTTGACCAGCGCCTGGTGGGTGTAGCGGACACCGGTATCAATGCTGGAGACCACCAGACCGGACCCGGTGTAACCCAGCGCCCAGGCATCATCAGCATTGATGTGCAGCAGGTTCGGCTCGACTGCCATGACACCACTGTCAATCACAGCTTCGCTCCGGTCCGGCTCATACAATATGTAACTTTGGGGAGCGCGGATGCCGCTGATTTCGGAAAAGCCCATCAGACCTGCAAGAACCGCCGCCGGGGAGTTTTCCACGTAGATCGTGTTTTTGATCCAGTACGGCGTGTAGGTGACACCCGCTCCGTCCAGGTAAGCGGCTACATTCGCCTGGGCGGATGCCGCCGTTTTGGACAACTGATCGTAGACATACCAGCCCCGGTCCGACCAGCTCATGGTATATGCCGGATCCAGATCGGTCTTGCCGGTGAGATCCACCCAGTAGCTGGCGGAGCCGTTGGCATCCATTTCCGTAAGAACCGCCGGATCCACCGTGATGGACGCCTGCGGTTCAGGTCCTTTTGCCAGTGCCGTGGTGGGCGCCACCAGGCTGAAGAACATGCCCACCATCAGCAGAACTGCAAAGAATGTGTATTGTAATTTTTTACTCATGATGTTTTCCTTTTCAACAACAAAGCAGAAAGGATATGAGGTTCGATACCCAAAAACTCAGGTTTTATGCCGGGCACCTCCTTTCAGTTAAATTAAAACTATGTAATTGAATGAGTAAAACACTCAAATAACTGGGAAATACCAATCCGGGTCAACCCTGGTTCGATGCAGATTGAAATGGTCAAATGATGGGATTGGTTATACCGTTTTGTCTCTTTCTTCTTCCGTCCAGACAAACCTTTTCAATGCATGAGACGGCTGTTTTGCGCGGGTTGTATTGATTAATAAAAAGTGAGACATTTTAATTAAAGAGGTTTTTTGAGATCTGTCAAGTACTTTTATCCACGAAATATGATAAATGACCCAATTGCTGAACGGGAAATTCCATATTAAAATGTTAATATAAAGTTCAGGTGAAAAGGAATGTTCATGGATACACTTAAAAAGCGCATCATGCTGGAAGGTCGGAATCTCGGTGGTGGGATTCTCAAAGTGGATGGGTTCATTAATCATCAGGTCGATCCCCTCCTGATGGATGAGTGCGGGCAGGAATTTGCCCGCCATTTTGCAGATGTGGGAGCCACCCGCATTCTGACAGCTGAAATTTCAGGCATTGCCCCGGCTCTCAGCACCGCCCGGTACATGAAACTGCCGGTCGTTTATGCCCGCAAGTCCAAACCCATTACCATGCCCGACCAGGTGTATCTGACGCTGGCTCCCTCGCACACCAAGGGACGCATGGTGGAATTGATCGTCTCGCCTGAATATCTTGGCAGGGGCGAACGGGTGCTCATCATTGATGATTTCCTGGCTTCCGGCGCCACCATTTTGGGGTTGGTGCGGCTGGCGCACGCTGCCGGCGCCCAAATAGTGGGTATTGGCACCCTCATTGAAAAATCGTTTGAGGGCGGGCGCAAGGAGCTTGAATTCCTGCAAGTCCCGGTTATCTCGCTGGTCACAGTTGTTTCAATGCATGACAACGAAATTCAACTCCTGTAAATCGACCGCCATGACCGATACAATGATCGTTCTTGATTTTGGCTCACAGACCTCACAGTTGATCTGCCGCCGGGTGCGTGAGGCACAGGTTTATTGCGAACTTTTTCCCTGGGATGCACCCGCCAAAAGTGTGATGGAACTGCATCCTGCTGGTTTCATTCTCTCGGGGGGACCCGCCAGCGTGTATGATCAAAGTGCCCCCATCGTTCCGGCTTATGTGCTGGAGTCGGGGAGACCCATCCTGGGCATCTGCTACGGCATGCAGGCGCTTGCCATGGCGCTGCAGGGCAGGGTGGCTTCCTCCACTGCCCGGGAGTTTGGTCTGGCTCAGGTGGAAACCCGGGTTGCAAATCCCCTTCTTCCGGATGGGGTTTACACGGTATGGATGTCACATGGAGACCGGCTGGAGGAAATGCCCCCCGGGTTCCAGGTGCTGGCTTCCAGTCCCCACAGCCCCATCGCCGCCATGGGATGCCCTGAAAAACAATTTTATGGAGTCCAGTTCCACCCTGAAGTTCACCACACACCCTGCGGTGGGGAAATTCTGAGGAGATTTGTGGTGGATGTTTGCGGCGCGAAACCCGACTGGACACCCGAGTCCATCATTACCCGGGCGGTGCGGCGCATCCACACCCAGGTGGGAAGTGAACCGGTTCTGGCAGCGGTCAGCGGGGGAGTGGATTCCTCGGTGGCGGCGGCATTGGTGCGCAGAGCCATCGGTGATCAACTGTCAGCAGTCTTCGTGGATCATGGTTTGTTGCGCAAAGGGGAACGCGGGCAGGTGCAAGCCGCCCTGGGCAGCAGCCTGATCACGGTGGATGCCGTGGATACCTTCCTCTCGGCGCTGAAGGGTGTGACCGAACCGGAGACCAAGCGGCGCATCATTGGTGAAACATTCATTCGCGTTTTCGAGCGTGAAGCGACCCGGCTGGGATCGCCGCACTTTCTGGTGCAGGGCACCATCTATCCGGATGTGGTCGAATCGGCTGCACCCGACCGCAGCAAGGGTCACCGCATCAAGACCCATCACAATGTGGGCGGTCTGCCCAGTGACATGAAATTCGAGCTGGTGGAACCGCTGCGCTACCTCTTCAAGGATGAGGTGCGCCTGGTGGGCGAAGCGTTGGGACTGCCGGGCGAAATGGTCTGGCGGCAGCCCTTCCCGGGTCCCGGGCTGGCGGTACGCTGTCTGGGCGAGGTGACACCGGCGCGGCTGGAAAAATTGCGTGAAGCGGATGCCATCTTTATTGAAGAATTAACCCGGGCGGGATACCTGAAACCTCACCGCACCGACGATCCAGGGCGGATTGCGCAGGCATTCGCAGCCCTTCTGCCGGTGCAATCGGTGGGTGTGATGGGCGACCAGCGCACTTACCAGGAAGCCATTGTGCTGCGGGCGGTGACCACGGATGACTTTATGACCGCTGACTGGGCGCGTCTGCCGGATGACCTGCTGGCTCTGGTTTCCAACCGGATTGTCAACGAGGTCGAGGGAGTCAACCGGGTGGTGTACGATATCACCACCAAGCCGCCTGCGACGATTGAATGGGAGTGAGGCGGATGACCAATTACCTGGCAATGGCAGAGGAATATGGGATGACGGTTTACATCCTGGGGCTGCTCAAACGCGGCCCCACCTGGACGCCGGATGCCACCCCGGCGGTGGAAGCGTTGCAGGAAGCCCACCTGGCAAACATCAACCGGATGCACGCGGCAGGCTGGCTGGCAGCAGTGGGACCGCTGCTGGATGACGGCGATCTGCGCGGGATTTACCTGTTCAACACCGCCTCGCTGGAACAGGCGGAGGAATGGGCAAACAGCGACCCGGCAATCCGGGCGGGCAGGCTGGTTTGTGAGCTGCACCCCTGGATGACCGATAAGATTTCATCATTCCCGGGATCATGACCGGTGTTCGGATTGGGGGCGTAAAAAATCAAATGTGCCACTGGTAAACATCCATGCTATACTAGGATGAATATTTTCCCGGCAGACTGCCGGGATGTACAGGAACAGGATTATGTCTGCAAATATTTTTGACGAACTGCAATGGCGCGGAATGATTTTTGACCGCGTAGAGGGCGTGCAGGAATTGCTCGCCCGGGAAAAGGTGACCGTCTATAACGGTTTCGACCTGACAGCTGACAGCCTGCATATCGGGCATATCGTGCCGCTGATTGCACTGGCACGCCTGCAGCGTTACGGTCACCATCCCATTGCCCTGGCTGGCGGCGGCACCACCATGATCGGTGATCCCTCCGGCAAGTCCAGCGAACGACCGCTCATGCCGCTGGAGACCATTTACGAGTACGCTGAAGCCATCAAAGCGCAGCTGGCACATTTCCTGGATTTTGAGAGCAAAACCAACCCGGCACGCGTCCTCAATAACGCCGACTGGCTGACCAGGCTGAACATGATCGAGTTCATGCGGGATATTGGCAAGAACTTCACGGTCAACTACATGCTGGCAAAGGACTCCGTCCGCACCCGCCTGGAGCGCGAAGAAGGGCTTTCCTTCACCGAATTCACCTACATGCTGCTGCAATCCTACGATTTCCTGTACCTGTATGATCATTACGGCTGCCGGCTGCAGACCGGCGGCAGCGACCAGTGGGGCAACATCACCGCCGGGGTCGAACTGGTGCGCCGGATGCGCGGCGAGCCGGTATTCGGGATGGTCTACCCGCTCATCACCAAGGCGGACGGCACCAAGTTTGGCAAAACCGCCGGCGGAGCCGTCTGGCTGGACCCGGCGCGCACTTCGCCCTATCGTTTCTACCAGTTCTGGTTAAATACCGACGACAAGGATGTGGTGAATTACCTGAAGTATTTCACCTTCCTTGACCACCAGACCATCGATGACCTGGCGGACGCTGTTGAGAAAAAACCTGAAGAACGTTCCGCCCAGCGCAAACTGGCGCAGGTGATGACCGCCACGGTGCACGGTGAAACCGTCCTGGGGCGCGCCGAACAGGCAACCCAGGTGCTCTTTGGCGGTGAAATCAGCGGGCTTTCAGCCGATGAAATTGGGGATATCTTCTCCGAAGTTCCCTCGTGTGAGTTGCCGAAACATGAGCTGGAGGCTGGTCTGCCGCTAGTGGATCTGCTGGTAACCACTGGTGTAGCCAAATCCAAGGGTGAGGCGCGGCGCTCACTGCGGGAGGGCGGCATCTACCTGAACAACCAACGCGTGGAGGATGTCAACCTGGAAGCAGGAACATCCGACCTGCTCGAAGGCAGGTTCATCGTCCTGCGCAAGGGTAAAAAGAATTACACCCTGGTGAAAGTGCTGGGATAAAAATTAACCGCAGGGATCCGGCGTGGGCGCGGGGGTGGGCAGCGGGATGCGGGCGGGCAAAATCTGGCTGGGTGATTCCAGCCAGGCTTCGGCGGCAGCGTCAAACCAGTAGAGTTGTCCGGCTTCGTCAACCACTGTCAGAATCCAGCCATCAGCAGAGCGGATGGCAAGCGCGCCCTCCGCTCCGGCAGCTTCATATCTGCGCACCCCGGGCTGACCTTCAATTTGTACCAGCAGCACACCGGCGGTGTTTAAATCCTGGGAATCCGTTTCGGATGACATCCCCCCGGAAACATAACCGGCATAAACATGCACCCACCATCCGCTGATCTCTGCCTGCCATTGGTTGACCGGCATGAGTTCGGAGGGAGGGAAGGGAACGGCATGATCTTCGATGATTCCTGCCTGGCGGGTCGGCTCCACCTGGTAGGCGGGGCGGGCGGAGCAGGCATCCGCGGGCTTATCCAGCAGGGGGATTGCTGCCTGCGTGGCAAGCTGAGCCTGCAGGGCGTTGATCTTTTCATCCAGCAAATGGGCAGCTTCCGGGTCTGTCACCTGAACCCGTGAATTTTGCAAAAAATCCAGTTGATTCCCTCCCCCCAGATCCCCTGCCTGTGCCAGCACCTGAATACCGGCGGATCCAAAAATAAACAAACCCAGTATTGCGATCCAAATCCAGAGTCTGCGTTTCATTTTCATACCGGTCTCACTCATTCATCCACCAGATATCCGTTGTCCAGTTAATCCAGGATTGGGCAGTCTGCGGAAAATAAGCCAGTTCCTCCATAAGCTGGGTCCAGCCCTGCCAGGGTGTATTGTCGGTGTCGTTGCAGCCGCGCTGTTTGCATGCCTGCCACTGGGTCATCAAGCCGGGATAGTAGATGGCACCGCGCCCATCCAGCCAGCTGTCCCAGCTCAGCCAGGCCCATTGGCGGGCATTCACGCCGCTGGTGGCATATATTTCCGGTATGGGATAAGCCGGCACGGCTCCATAGGAAACATACCAGACATTATCCAGTGACCAGCCATTGGCAGGTTTCCATCCAGTTGCCAGACGGGTGGGGCAGCCCTCGCAGGCGCCGAAATTGTAATAAGTAAAGACTCCCTGGTCGAAGGCATCAAAGCCGTCCACCCAGGCGCGGGTCACCTGGTATACGTTCCAGCTCAACTCAATATCCTTGGCACCGGCAACGGTCACCTGGGCTGCTGAACCGTTTGCCACCAACGCTGCATGCAGCTGACCAATCATCTGCGCCCATTTTTCACCGTGCAGCCGGGCGGCGGCTGCCCGCACCGCCGGATCATAACTGCCCGTTCCGTAACTGCCATAACTGTTAATCCCCACCCCCATGGTAATTTTCGACTGGCGGTCGTTTCCGGTGCAAATCCAATAGCCGCGGGCAAACTGGACTGCCGAATCCCTCACCTGATTCATGGTGTAAAAACCGCCCACCGTCAACAACCACACACCGTAAACATCATTTTCACGCCAGGGCTGACCGTAATCCAGGACGATCAGGCTGTTTTGGGCACCCGGTCGGGCAAGGTCAGCCTGTCCGGCGGCGCAGCCCAGGTCGTAGGCAACCGCAGGATTGATGGTTTTCATATAAATGCTGGTGGTATAAAACCAATCCGTTTCATGTAAAACCACCGGCAGGTACAATGTCCGGGTCGGGGGTGGTGGATCCTGCCTGTCCCCTTCAGGCATTGGCGCACCCGCGACCGGAAAGACAGTCCCAAACAGGATGGCTGCCAGGGCAAGCTATGCAAGTGACTTCAATAAAAATTTCACCATACTATCTTAACACGAATCATTAATTTTTTTCTGTAAAGAATTCAGTTGCGATGTCTGAATTTTTTAATTACCATGTCAAATGGATTTTCGGTACACCCGGTAGCGTTTGTACAGCCTGGCACCCATGCGGTCAGCCAGCTGGGGTGTGCGCGGATTGTCCGCCGAAGTCAGCGAGAGGTCCACCCATTCATAGCCCTTCCGTGCCACCCTCGCCGCCATTTCAGCAAATAAAAGGATTGCCAGACCACTGCCCCAATGTTCCGGCTCCACCAGCACGCTTTTTATTGCCAGGCATTTGGGTTTGCGGTTCAGGTGCAGCCATAACGGTACATAATCCCACGGATGGCGCAAACCATTGGCGTGGATGAGTGCTTCGTTCAGATTCGGAATGCCCGGGAACCAGCCCACCGTTTCACCGTCCAGTTCGGCAAAGAGGATCAATTCGGGGTCAGCAAAATGGACAAATGGCTCCACCATCTGTCTCACGGATTCCAGCTGCCAGGGAATATGATCCGGCAGGTGAGCCAGCGCCCGGTTGAGCAGCCTGTGCAACTGCCGCACTTCATCATCCAGGTGGGCAAAATCCGGTGTGCGGATGATGTAGGATTTTCGTTTGCGAACACGGTCCGCCATTGCCATGACTTCCTGCACCTGCTGGGTGGAGAGATCCACTTGCCAGGCATATGCCAGATTGTCACCCCGCGCGGACAGGAAATCCATGCCCTCCAGCAGGGTCTGGTAATACGGCGGGGTGTGCCCGCACAAAATCACCGGCGGTCGGTCGCGCCCTTCGATCAAAACGCCATAACCGTCCTCATAATCCAGGTTGAAGGGACCAAACAGGGCATTCAGCCCGCGGGTGCGCCCCCATGCCGCTGCCGTGGCAATCAACGCTTCAGCTACTGCGAGGTCATTGATGGTCTCAAAAAAGCCAAAAATACATTCCCGCCTGTTCCGTTCAGCATTGGCGGGAGGATCCACGGCGGCACAGATGGTGCCCACCGGCTCCTTGCCGCGCCAGGCGATGAAAAATTCCGCCTCCCCCCGCTGAAAAAAGACTCCCCGCGAGGGATCAATGGTTCGGGCGCGTTCCGGCAGCAACGGGGGCACCCAAAGTGGATCGTCCCGGTAGATTCGCCATGGAAAGGTCAGGAAGGTGCGCTGTTCCGATGCTGTGCGGACGGGACGGACTTCGGGGGAGGAGTTCATTTCCCCACCAGGGTTGATGGAAATTTTCCTGCCGGCGAAGCCCGGCGGGCTTCCAGTTCCTGCACCATTGCCTGGTGTTTTTCGCGGCTTAATGGGTAAAAAACCGCAAATAAAATCCCGCCGCACAACAGGACAGCCGGAATCGGTCCGATGACAATACGAATTCCCAGCAAGGCACTGGCTGGCTGAACTTCAGCATTGGGGACGTAGCCTGTCGCCTGAAGCATCAACAACACCAGTGGGATGGCGATGGACGAGGCGATCTTCTGCGCCAGTGTCACCAGGGAATAGAACATCCCCTCATGGCGTTCACCGGTGTTCAACTCATCCCATTCCACGGCATCGGGAATGATCGACCAGGGCAGGATATGCGCTGCCCCGACCCCAATCCCTGCCATGACACAGAGGAAAATTAACAACATCAGGTCCGAACCACTGTTCAGGGTGATCAGCACCAGTTGAACCGCAGCCCAAAACGCCACCCCTGCCACATATGCCCAACGTTTGTTCAGCCGGCGGGATGCCCAGTTCCACAGGGGAAGGGCAAAAATGGCTGTGACGAAGATGATTCCCATGATCAAGTCACTCTGCCCCTCGCGCTGGACCACATACTTCACGAAATACAGCAGGGTGGCTTGCAGGATGTCCATTGCCATCCAGGTCAGCAGGAAAAGACCTGCCCCAAAGATGAACGGGCGATTTTTCAAGGCTGCCTGCAGGGATTCCTTCAGGTTCGGCTGTTTCAGATCCTGATAATCCTGCCGCTCGCGTGTACTGAAAAAGACCAAAAAAAGGGGCAGGCAGCTCACCACCGCGAAGATCACTGCCATCAGGAACACCCGGCTGGCATTCTCGGGTCGGAAGGAACCAATGATCATCAGAGGTACAGTAAAAGCAGCCAGGCTGCCCACAATCGAGAAGAACATGCGATAACTGGTAAGCGCGGTGCGCTCGTCATAACTGGAGGTCAGTTCCGGGGTGAGTGCGAAATAGGGCATGTAAACAAACGTGGCGGCGGCATCAAAGATAATGTAGGCAATGGCATAATAAATTGCCAGTGCAACATCACTCTGCCAGGGCGGACGCACCCAGAGGAGTAAAAATGCCAGCGCAAATGGCACCGCACCGAACAGGAGGAATGGTCGCCGCCGCCCCCAGCGCGTGCGGGTGCGGTCGGAAATGTAACCAATCAGCGGATCATTAATATAATCCCAGGTTCGTCCAATGAAGATGGCTGCAGCCGCCACGGCTGGTTGAACCTGCACCACATCTGTTAGGAAAATGGCAAAGTAAGCTCCAAGGATGGTCAATGTCAGACTGAAACCGGTATCCCCGGAGCCATACAGAATTTTCTTCCAGGCGGAAAGAGGTTGGTTCATCGTTTGTCCTGAAAATGGGAATTTGATCCATTATACACGTTCCAGATGGAGTAAAATAAGGTTAAAGGTAATTTTTCTGCATGAAAACAATCTCGAAAGGCAGGTATTTTTCGCACAGCCATTACCTCTGGAACCATCTGCATGAGCCTATCAGACCATCGGTTTCGGAAAATCCGATAAATGGCAGGCGTATGATGATGATTTCCATTTGGAAATCGGGTGGAGCAGACAACCATCCGGGGTATGGCAGCTTGGGGTCAGAATCTGATATAATTGGCACCAATGATGGAAGTAAAGAAGCCTGGGGGATGATTCTGTGACCTCCATAAATAAATTCAGTTCATTCCGATCCGATTACCCTTATCTGGCAGATTGGTTTGCCATCTCCGCCCGCTGGATGGCTTTGTTGTTATTCTCCTGGAAGCTCTCCAGCACAGGCTCCTTCAATGGAATGGCGATGGGGGCTGTTGGTCTGGTTGGCTTGTGGAATTTAATCATGACGGTGCTGGCGTTATACAACATCCGTCTTGCCAATCACAGGCTGATCAATGTTGCCGTGGATCTGGTTGCCACGTTGATGCTGTTTTTCTTCACCGGAGGATTCAAGGGACCTCTCATGTGGGTGGGCTTGCTGCCACTGGTCAGTGCGGGGATGTATTATGAAATCCGGGGCGGTGTGATAACCGGCGCATTGATGGTTGTCTCCCAGATCATTCTGGGTTGGGTGGTTTCAGGCAGCCTGGATTGGAAATCCATCGGACTGGCAACCATCTGGAACCTGGGAATGGGATTGGTTTTTGGCGCTCTCGGCAGCCGCATCATCATCCTGTTCCGCAGCGCTTATCATGCCCAGCTGGACCGCCGCCGGGAAGCTGAATTACGGGCGCAGCGGGAGGAAAACAAGCGCCTGCGCACCTTTTACCGGATGATCGAAACCCTCAGCGCCACCTTGAATTACAGGGTTGTGCTGGATACCATTCTGGACCTCAGTGTCACCCTGCTGGGCGAGAACGAAGCCGAGCAGATGATCAGCGCTGTATTGCTGCAAAATGCCTCCCTCGAAATGCATGTCAATGCCGCCTGGGGTCTTTCACCAGTGGATGCCAGGCTGCATTTTCCAGGAAAAAGGGGCGTACTTGAACTGGCTTTGAGCACGGATGATTATCAACTTCTGACCAATCCGTCAGATGACCCGGAACTTGGAAAAATCAGCAATCTGAAGAATTGCAGGATGCTGCTCTGCCTGCCGCTGCAACGCGGCATGGAATCATTCGGCGTATTGATCTATGCCCATCCGCAGGGGAATTTCTTCACCCAGGATCGGATTGAACTGCTGGAAATGGTCAGCCACCAGGCAGTGATTGCCATCCAGAATGCCCGCCTGTATGAGGACCTGGCACAGGAAAAGAAACGCCTGATGGAAGTGGAGGATGAAGCCCGCAAACGGCTGGCACGTCAACTTCACGATGGACCCGTCCAATCCATTGCCGGGATCGTCATGCGGCTGGCAATTGCCCGCCGGATATTGGAGAAAAGACCCGCCAGCGCTGCGGTTGAAATGCTGGAGATTGAAGAACTGGCTCGCCACACTGTGGAAGAAATCCGTCACATGCTGTTTACCCTGCGCCCGCTGGTTTTGGAATCGGAAGGTTTAATTGCCGCCCTGCAGGTCATGGTTGAAAAAATGCAGGAAACTTTTCAGCAGCCGGTCAAGGTTGATGTTGATCCCACGGTGGTGGAACAGATGGACCCCTCCAAACAGACCGTCGTGTTTTACCTCATTGAGGAGGCGTCAACCAATGCCCGCAAGCATGCCGAAGCATCTGAAATCCGCATTCACTTGAACTGGCTGGAGGACCACCAGGGGTATGCCCTGCTGGTGGTGGAGGATGACGGGCGCGGGTTCGATGTAAACGAGGTGATGGGTTCCTACGAACGCCGCGGCTCACTGGGTTTGATCAGCCTGCAGGAACGCACCGATTTGATCGGAGGGATATTCAATATCACCTCCCAGCCAGGCTCCGGGACCTGTGTGAAGGTGATCATCCCTCTAAATTTCCATGCCGAGGAACAACTGCGCCGCGGTTTGATTACATTTGGAGAATAAATTTTATAAATAAACCAGGGCGCAATTGATGCGCCCTGGTTGTTTTTTACAAACGGTTATGATGGTTTAGCCATGTGCCTTATGGAAATCCGCCATAAAGACAGCCAGGGCACGGGCAGATTCCATGGGCAGGGCGTTATAGATGGAAGCCCGCAGACCACCCACTGAACGATGTCCCTTGAGACCGATCAGACCGGCAGCCTTGGATTCCTTCACAAACAACTCCTCCAGTTCCTCGCTTGGCAGGCGGAACGGCACGTTCATGATCGAGCGTGACGAAGGCTGGGCGTGACCCCGATAGAAACCGCCGGAGGAATCAATGGCGCCATAGACCAGCGCGGCTTTTTCCTTGTTGATCTTGTGAATCGCAGGCAGACCACCCAGGCTCTTCAACCATTTGAGAACCAGACCCACGATGTAGATCGACCAGCAGGGAGGGGTGTTGTGCATGGAACCGGACTCAGCCAGCAGGCGGTAATCCAGCAGGGCGGGCATCTTTTCAGGAACGCGGGCAAGCAGATCATCGCGAATGATGCAGACGACCACACCCGACGGACCGGCATTCTTCTGGGCACCGGCATAAATCATGCCGTATTTGGAGACATCCACCGGCTGGCTCAGGAAGTCGGAGGACATATCGCAAATCAGCGGGATGCCTTCCGGCACAACCGGTTCGGTGCGGAATTCCACGCCGTGGATGGTTTCGTTGTGGCAGAAATGAACATATGCCGCCTTGGGATCGATTGAAACTTCTTCATCCAGGGGAAGGCGGATATAATTTTCAGCTTCATCAGTGAAGGCAACCCGGGTTGTGCCCAGCTTGACAGCCTCCTTGTGGGCGCTCCTGCTCCAGGCACCTGTGATCAGGTAGTCAGCGGAAGCGCCGGCGGGGCGGAAGTTCATCGGGATCATGGCAAAGTTAAGCGTAGCGCCGCCCTGCACAAACACGATCTTATAGTTATCAGGAATGCCCATCAGTTCTTTCAGATCAGCTTCTGCAGTTCGAATGATGCCTTCAAATTCCTTGGAGCGATGGCTCATTTCCATCACGGACATGCCGCAGCCTGCAAAATCAAACAGTTCTGCATGGGCAGTCTCAAGGACGGGCATTGGCAGCACGGATGGACCAGCATTAAAATTGTGAACTCGTTTCGGACTCATTGTCTTCAACCTCTTTTTTTTTCGAATACATTCGAATAATTTTGGATTGTTTGGAAATATCTACTGCATATCATAACCAAATTCCGGAGAAGAATCCAATGTAATTCGTCTTATTCTGTGGAAACAATTGCCATGCAGGTTATGTGATTCTAGGCGCATGGTTTTGTTGTCAACCATGTCATTTGTCCGACAATCTGATCCGACCTTTGACAACGACCAACCCCATGACTGCCCATTCAGAACACCGGCTGCGCCAACCTGTGAATTTAGTTTGGGGTGGATTATTTTGGTTATAATGGGCACATGAAAGCTCGTTTCCTGGCGTTGATTGTTTTTGTATCGATTCTGGCTGCCTGCCAGACCTCTGCGTCCATCCCTCCCACGGCAGCCACCACTCCCATGTTGCAATTCACTCCCTGGAACACCCCGACCTCCACACCCACCCCAACCGCCACCAACCCCGCCACAGCCACACCCCTGCCAACCCCTTCACCCACACCGCGCACCCATGTGGTCAGGGAAGGTGAGGATATGTTCGGCATCGCCTGGCGTTATGGCATCACCGTGGATCAGCTGAAGACATTGAACCCCACTGTCAACCCTTACGCCATGGGTGTGGGAATGGTTTTACTCCTGCCCAATGCCACCCCCACACCACCCTCCCCAGGCACCCCCGAAGCGACACCCACAGCATTGATCCTCAGCCAGCCGGTTTGCCACCCGACCCGCGTGGGCGGTTTATGGTGCTTTGCCCTGGTGCGTGCCCCGTTGGATTCCGGTGCCGAGGCGGTCTCTGCCGCCTTCCGCCTGGTGGATGGTTCCATGCAAACCATCTCCTCGCAAACAGCTTATCTCCCCCTGGATTCCCTGCCTGCGGGAACATCACTGCCGCTGGCAACTCACTTTTCCCCGCCCATTCCTTCCGGATGGCAGGCAGCGGTCGAAATTGCCGGTTTCCTGCCGCTCGCCGCCGATGACCCCCGCTACCTGTCACCCCGGGATTTCACACCCCGGGTCGATATTCAAGGTGATGGTCTATGGGCGGATGTTTCCGGCAGCCTGTCCATCCAGGAAACCGGTCCGGCGGAGGTGCGCCTGCTGGCAGTGGCGTTTGATTCCAATGGAAATCCGGTTGGGTTCCGCCGGTGGGATGATCCCTCCCCGCTTTCAGGCGGCAGCCCCCGTGAATTTTCCCTCACTGTTTATTCCGCCGGTCCACCCATCAGCCGGGTGGAGGTGATCGCCGAGATCATCATTGAACCCGCGACACCCACCACCACCCCAACCCCATGATATACGATACAATTAATGAAATAAGATGAGGATGCCCCGGCATTCACGGGATGCATCCTGATCATGGATTTCACACCCCCATAATCCAAATCGCATGTGCTCACATCATCCTGACGACCGACTGAAACAAAATGCCCGTCCGGGCTTGATCCTGCTGCTGGTGCTCTGCGCAGCGGCATCGGCGGCACCAGTCACTGCACAGGACGCCGGCAGCCTGGTCATCACCCCACCGGATTCATCTGATTTTCCCCAACTGACCTTCATCCTTGACCTGCATGATTCCGGGGGGAATTTTATCTCACCGCTGCTGCCGTCTCATGTGGAAATTCACGAGGATGACAGCCCCACCCCCATCAAACCCGACTCGATTGCCCGCCTGGAACCGGGGATGCAAATCATGCTGGCATTCAACCCGGGCATAACCATGTTGTATCCCGCCACCGGCGGGCAGACCCGTTTCCAGGTGCTGCGGGGTGCCCTGCAAACCTGGGCGGGCTCACGCCCAGCCGGTACGCCGGATACTTTTGACTTCCTCTCCGGTGAGCAGGTGATCCTGTCCAGCTCCGATCAACCGGAGAACTGGCTGCTTGCCCTGCAGGATTACTCACCCGACCTGATGGCTTCCACCCCCAGCCTTGCCAGCCTGACCCGGGCACTGGATTTTGCCACCGACCCCCTGCCCAATCCGCTCTCCAAGCGGGTCATTTTATGGATCACACCTGTTTTACCCCAGCCAGCCATCCAGGCAATTCCCAGCCTGGCAGAACGCGCCGCTCAAATTGGCGTGAAGGTGGTGGTCTGGCTGGCAGCTTCAGCTCCCACTCCCCAAAATGAGCCCGTTTTGTGGGAAAATCTCAACAACCTTGCCGCCCTCACCGGCGGTGAGGTGTTTCTCTTCCATGGGGAAAACACCCCGCCCGACCTGGAGAGCTTTCTCTCCCGGCACCGCTACCTGTACCAGGCAGCCTACACCACGCGCATCCGGACCAGCGGCAGCCACACCCTGCAGGTGATGATCCGCAGGGGCGAGCTGGAACTTGCCCGCCAGGAGACATCCTTTGACCTCAAGGTGATGCCGCCCAATCCCTTCCTGCTTTCGCCCGTCGCTTCCATCAACCGCACCTGGACGAAGGAAACCCGCGACCAGCCCTCCGTGTTGCAGCCTGATGACTGCTCAATGAAGATCATGGTGGAATTTCCGGATGGTCACACCCGCAGCCTGAAATCCAGCCGGCTGCTGGTGGATGGATTTGTGGTGGATGAAAATTTCGAGAAACCTTTTGATACATTTACCTGGAATTTAACCGGTCTGACATCCACAGGCACCCACCGCATCCAGGTGGAGGTGGAGGACGAACTGGGTTTGACTGCAAGCACCATCGAGACCCTGGTGGATGTCAATGTCGAAGTGCGCATCACCCACTGGTGGGATTCGCTGACCAAGCCGGATGTGCAGCTTACCATCCTGGTGATCCTGGTGGCTGCAGCCGGGCTGGCGGGGATCATCCTGCTGGCGCGCCGCCGACCCCGCCGGAAGGTCAAGCTGCACGATCCACTGACCCAGCCGGTTCCCGGGCTGGAAAAACCGGTTCACCGGGTCAAGCCTGCAGCAGCTCATCCCACCCGGAATGTCCGGGCTGGCATCACACCGCCCGCCGCCCAGCTGCAGCGTCTGGACGAGTCTGGTCATCCACTCGTGGGGGATGTGATTGAGATTCGCCGCCGTGAAACAACTTTCGGCAGCGATCCTGACCAGGCAATGGTGGTGATCCCTTCCCCTTCCGTCAATCCGCTGCACGCCCGCCTGGTTCAACTGCATGAGAATGATTACCTGCTGGCGGATGCTGAATCGGTGGCGGGCACCTGGGTGAATTACGCACCGGTTTCCAAGCTGGGCGTCCGTCTTCTTCATGGCGATCTGGTTCATTTCGGTCGGGCTTCCTACCGGTTTCTCCTCGCCCACCCATCCCCGCCGGTGGAGCCTCAGGTGTCAACCACCCGGGATGTGGAATGATCCACCTCGAATACAGCCGTCACATCCTGGCAGACCAATCCTCCCGGATCCTGGGAGAAAGAGGCTGGCATGTATATTGAAATCCAGGCAAAAACTCTGCTCTCCACCATCCGCGGTGATGACCCCGTGTTTGGTTTGAAATACAATATGAACCTGTACCGCGGCTGCGAGCACCAGTGCATCTACTGTGACTCCCGCTCCGAATGTTACGGTATTGAGAATTTCACGGATGTGCTGGTCAAAGTCAATGCCATTGATCTGCTGGAACGGGAGCTGCGGCGGAAAAAAGTGACCGGCACCATCGGCTTTGGCTCGATGAGTGACCCCTACACCCCGGCGGAAATGACCTATGGTCTGACCGGCAAGGCGCTGGAAGTAATCTGCCAGCGTGAATTCCCGGTCCACCTAAACACCAAGAGCGACAAAATCCTCAAGGATGCCGGGACGCTGGCGAAGATCAACCGGGTGCATGCCTCGGTTTGCTTCACCCTCACAACCACCGATGACGATCTGGCTTCAATCGTCGAGCCGGGATCGCCGCCCCCTTCCGCACGTTTACGGGCAATGGCGGAACTGGCACGCCTGGGGGTGAAGGCGGGCACCGCCCTCATGCCCGTCCTGCCATTCCTTGAGGATTCGGTGGAAAACATTGTGGATATCGTGAATGCCACCGCCGACCATGGCGGCACGTTCATTGTTGCCTGGTTTGGCATGTCACTGCGCGACCGCCAGCGGGCTTATTACTATGAAAAACTCGATAAACACTTCCCGGGCATGCGGGCGCGCTACGAACGAACCTTTGGAGGGCGTTATTCCTGCCCGGCGCAAAACGCGGATGTTCTGGAGGGGGTCTTCTATGCCCAGTGCTCCCGGCGCGGAATTGATACGCACATCCCCCGCTATGTGCCGGAAGCAGCCGCTCAGCAGTTAAAGTTATGGTGATTCCGGTTTGGAGGGGTTGCAGCTGAAGAATTGCTCCATTTGCAGCTGCACACTGGCGCTGGTGAGACCCAGCAACACATCCCCATCCTGCAAAACCACGCCTCCATTGGGCACAATCCAGTTGCCGTTGCGTTTAATCAATACAATTAAATATTCAGGCGGCAGACCCAGCTCATAAATTGCCTTGCCGGAGGCGCGGCAATTGGTCGGGAGGCGGATTTCCCGCAGCCTGCCGCGCCAGCCCTCCACCGGAACCATCTCCAGCGGAGCGGCGGATTTTTCATCCAGCGGGGCATCCACCTTGAGCAGCTTTGCCACAGGCGCAATCAATGTCCCCTGGATGAGAACCGAGGTCAGCACCACGAAGAACACCACATTAAAAATCAGGTCGGCATTGGGCAGGTTAGCCAGCTTGGGGTAAAGTGCCAGGATGACCGGCACGGCACCGCGCAATCCCACCCAGGAAACAAAAATCCGCTCACGCAAATTATATTTGGAAATCAGCATGCCGATCATCACACTGACCGGGCGGGCGACCAGCATGAGAGCCAGCGCCAGACCCAATCCCGGCAGGATGACCGGCACCAGATGCGAGGGAAACACGAACAGACCCAGGGTCAGGAACATGATGATCTGCATCAGCCAGGCGGCGCTGTTGTAAAAGCGGATCAGGCTGCGCTTGTGGAGGAAATCAGCCCGACCGAGCACCAGACCGGTGACATAAACCGCCAGGAAACCGCTGCCCCCCAGTGTGGCAGTGACCCCAAAGGACAGGAAGATCATTCCCATGGTCAGCACCGGGTACATGCTGTCATAACCCAGTTTGAGCCGGTTGATGAGGTACAACGCCAGGATTCCCGCCAGGTAACCCAATATGACACCCAGGATCATCTGTTGGAAGAAGAGCGGCACCAGCTGCAGGGGCGACCTGCCGGGGTTGAGAGCCAGTTGAATCATTCCCACGGTCAGAAAGACCGCCATGGGATCGTTGCTGCCGGATTCGAGTTCCAGCAGCGGTTTCAAGCGTCCCTTCAGGTGAACTCCCCGCGAGCGCAATACAGCAAACACCGCTGCAGCATCAGTGGACGAAACAATCGATCCCAGCAGCATTCCCTCCACCAGGGACAGATCAAAAATCAGATAGGCAAACAAACCCACCAGCAGGGCAGTGATGAAGGTGCCGAGGGTGGCAAGGGTCAAGCCTTCCTTGAGGACCGGGCGCACGGCTTTCCACTCGGTATCCAGCCCGCCGGAAAAGAGGATGACCGCCAGGGCAATCACCCCGATGGACTGTGCCAGGTGGGGATCGTCAAAATAGATGCCCCCAATCCCCTCGGAACCTGCCAGCATGCCCACCACCAGGAAAAGAAGCAAAGCCGGGATACCGAAGCGGTCGGAGATTTTGCTGGCGGTGACACTTAAAACCAGGAGCACCGCTGCCAGGATGAGACCAACTTCCAGTGATATCGCCATAAGGATTATATTCAGCCCATCTGTAAAGAATGTCTGAAAATTTTACCATGCAAAATAAGCTGACAGGCTTAATATATTTATGAAAATATTAGGAAATTTACCGGTTGGTCCACACCGGCGCGGCATCCGGGATGATGAGTTTAATTCCATCACGGATCAGGCGCGGATCGTTGATTTGATCACGATTGGCATCATAAATCAATGTCCACATCCACCACACCCCGTAATATTTTTGGGAAATGCTGATGAGTGTATCCACCGGGGTGACAATATGCTCCCTGCCCTGCCAGACAACCTGGATGCCGCTGACATCCACCCATTCCACGCCCGGCACCCCCCGGCTGATCTCCCCCGCCAGGTCGCGATACCCGGGTTGGGGAACTTCACCCCCCAGACAGATCCCCGATTCAATCTGTTCCACCGTTATATTCAAAGAAGCGGTGCGTTCATCGCCCCGCAAGGCAGCGGTCACCTGCTCCTGCAGGGCACCGGTGACAATTTCCACATCCTGCGAATCCACCCAATCCACACCCGGCACAGCACCGGCGGCTGCCACCACCTGTTGAATGAATTTTGCCGAGGGTGCGCTTCCGCCCAACCGGATGCCGCCCATTTCCTGCGAGACGGTTATTTGAGCCTGCCCCCAGCCCGGCAGGGATTCCAGGGCGGCAACCACCGGACCAGCCAGATCAGGCGGGGGTGCGGTGGGGTCAGGTGTCACCTGCCGGGTGGGTTCAACCACCACCTTCAATTGATCCGCAGCCACCCTGCCGGATGAAAGCCCTTCCGCCAGTGAAATTGCCCATTGGCGGGTGGTCTCGTCCGCCACGTCACCGGAGAGGATGATCCCATCCCCGGTTTCCTTTATCGAAATGGCTGCCAGCTGGGGCTGGGAAGCAAATTGGACGGCAATCATTTCCACTGCCGGCGTTGTAGGTGCGGGCATCACATCCGCCGGGCTGGGACGCAAAAACCACCCGGCAGCCACACCAACAGCCAAAGCCAGCCCCAGCAAGCCCAGACGCAGGTTTCGGACCCGCCGGCGGCGGGCGTTTTCCCCGGCTTTCAGGCGGTTGAGAGCTTCAACCGCATCCGTCATGCCGGGTTGAAAATTAATGGCGCGCTGGAACGACTCCAGCGCCTCCGACCGCCTGCCCAGGCGCACCAGCAGCTTGCCGCGCACCACCCACCCTTCCGCCAGGTCCGGGGCATATGCCAGCGCCGAATCCAGGGTGTTCAGAGCCTCCTGCAGCCTGTTTTGCCGGATTTGCACCAGCGCAGCCCGGTACAGACCGGCAGGCAGGGTATCCAGGGCGGCAAGGGCACCCAGATCGACCTTGCAGTTGGGGTTCGGACAGATGAGGGCTCCCTGCGGCACGGGTTGATCGCAAACCGGGCAGGGGAAGGTGGCAGTTGAGGGTTCAACCGGATTTTCTGACGGGTTTTCTGACATGGATTAGCGCCTCTTCCTGAAGAAATCCTCCAACTGGCGGATGCGGTGGTGGATGACGGGGTCACCGGGGGTGAAATTCAAAGCTTCCCGGAAATATTTCAGGGCGTCGCGGAAATAAATGGTTGCCTTGCTGCCCGTAAATTGCCTGCCGCGTTCAACGAGGCGTTCACCTGCCGCAGCCAGGATGCGGGCACAGGCTTGCGGATAATCCGTCGATTCCGGATCCAACTGGCGGGCGCGTTTATATGCCTCCAGGCTTTTTGCCAGTTCACCTGCCTGCTCCAGCCGGTATCCCTCGGCGAAAATATGGCGGGCTTCCAATCTTTCCAGGCGGGTGATTGCCGCTTCATATTCCTGGTTGGCGCGGTCCAGGCGGTTTGCCAGCCGGTAAAATGTAAGCGCCGAGACACGATCCCCCGCCGCCTCATATGCCTGCGCCTGTTGAAAGCGGATGCGCGCCTGCCGTTTCACAACCATTTGATTAATCTGTCCGAGGCGGGCAAGCGCTCCGTTGAAATCCTGTTCCTGCTCCAGCCGGGCGGATTCGGTCCAATTTTCAACCAGCGGATTTGCATCCACCACCGGGGCAGCTGCAGCCACCGGCTGGGGAACCGGTTTTTCCTCCGCTGCCGCCTGCTGGGGCGTGCTGAGGGCTTGAGCCTGGATGGCGGCGCCCAGTGCGGCGGCAAATTCACCCGCCAGGCGGGGCTGCCGCCCGTACCACTCCGTCATGCGTCTTTGGACGAATGGCAGGGAGGTCGATCCACCCGCAAGCCAGACCTCCCCCAGATCAGCGGGTGCCAGGCGGACCTCTGCCAGAAGCTGGTTGCACAGGTCGAGCCCTTCCTGGAAGTACCGTTCGACCAATTCCTCGAATGCTTCACGGGTGACGGTCAACTGGACATCCACCGGCATGCCGGAAAGTTCCTGGATGTGAACCTCCACCTCGGTTTCGCGGGAAAGTTCCAGTTTTACACGTTCCGCCTCGGCAGTGATCGCCGCCAGCGACCGGGGCTGGGAAAGCAGGCTGCCATCCACCTGCTGTCGCAGCTGTTCATGGATATGGCGCCCCAGTTGGGCAGTGAATTGCTGACCGGACAACAAATTGCATGAGCCGTTTGCCAGGGCGGTCAGGCTGCCAGGGGCACGTTCCGCCACCAGCACATCCAGGCTGTCCGCTCCCAGCGAGAAGATCAACACAGTCAGCGGCTCAGCCGGGTCGGACTGGCTGAGTGCCACAGCGGCGGTTTCATTCACCAGCCGGGCAGCGGAAAAACCGGCGGTTTTGGCGGCTTCCCGCAATCGGTTGCGGGTCAGGCTGCCCGTCTGACTGTCCACAGTAATTACACAGGCATCCACGGAATCGTTCAATGCCGTCGAAGCCGCCCGGCGGCAATACCCCAGGAGGATGAATGCCAGTTCTTCCGCGGGGACCATCCTGCCCGCCAGTGCAATGGGTTGATCGCCGTACAGACGTTGTTTGATCACCTGTTCCGGACCTGGATCGTGCGCCAGACCGGCTGCCTGCCAGAGCGGGATGGGTTCACCCAGGGTCTGCGGTTTGCCGTCCCGCACGGTCGCCAGGCGCAGGCAGGTGGAGCCAAAATCAATGCCAATGCTGGCGGACATGGAGAATTACCTGCCGAACCCCGCACCCGAGGAACCGCGCAGCAGTTCACCCATGTCAATTTCACCGACCTGGGCTCTCTCGGTCAGGATTTTCATCGCCTGTTCAATCAGTGGATCAATATCCTGCCGGATGACATTCACCAGGTTGTTGGGATCCTGCGCCCGCTTGAAGCGGTCGGCTTTTTCCACCGCCAGGGTGAGTTGATCAATCAGCTGGCTGCCGAGGGCGGCGGCGATTTCCGGTTTACCGATGAGGAATCGGGCAAAACCCAGATCCACGAACACACCCAGGTTGTTTACCATGGGTTTGATCTTTTCCGTCAGCACGGGACCATTGACCGCATCATTCACTTCCATGGCTTGCAGAAGCTGGCTGCCCACCTCGCGCAGCGGGTCGGTCATGTTTTCCGGCAGGAAGCCCTTGGTTTCCTCCAGGATGAGACCGGCGCGGGTCAGGTACTCATTTGCATCGTCGCGCCAGTCGTTGTAGAGACCGCCGCCTTCCTCGCCGCCTTCCTCCCGTTTTTTGCCGTTATCAAACTTGGGCATGCGGTGAGTCCATGCCATGTGTGCCTCAATTAATGTCCCGGGTTTGCTGGGCAGGTTGGCGGCTACCGTCAGAATGCCGTCGGCATCCATGGACAGCGATACCGCCACTTCGGTATTTTCAGGCAAGCCGGGGGGCAGTTCACCCTGCGCCTCACCCAGCAGCTGATTTTTGCTGGCGACCGGGTCGCGCCCCTCATAAATGGGCAGGCGCACCCGCTCCTGTCCCGGGCGGACCGTTCGAAAGATGCGCGTCACAGGTTCCTTCATCGGGAAATACACCGTGTCATCCAGGATAATTTCCATCCTGTCGCCCTCCACCTGCAAGCCGATGGGCACCCCCAGCTTGTTTAAAACCTTGATGTCCGGGCGCAAATCCGAGCCGCAGCGCGCACAGGTTGTGCGGGCATTTTCATTCAATTCACCACAGCTCGGGCATTCTATCTTGGGCATGGATGGGGGTTCGGGTTTCCCCCTGTCCAGGTCAATTGGAGGTTCCCCTTCACGCCGTTTGACTTCCTCCTTTTGCGGCTCTGGCTCCGGCGGCAGCACAGTCTGAATGGCAGCTCCCTGGGCAACACAGTGCATGGGGTTCACATTGCCATGAATGACCCGGTCGCCGAAGACCTTGCGCAGGGCATCCTCAACCAGAACCACCTTGGTGGAACCACCCACCAGCAGGATCGCCTGGACTTCCTCGGCGGTGATGCTGGCTTTTTGAATGGCTTCATGCACCAGTGAAACACTGCGGTCCACCAGCGGCTTGATCATGCTGTCCATCTGGGCGCGGGATAACTCGCATTCCACATCCACCGTGCGTCCGGCTGTTTTGACCAGACCAGGGATGATGATGGAGGTTCGCTGGGTCTTTGCCAGTTTTATTTTGGCTTCCTCGGCATGTTTCTTGAGGCTGAACATCACCTCATGCACATTGGGCAGCGAGCGCAAATCCACACGCTGCTCCATGCGCACCTGTTCCACAATCCAGTCAGTGATGAGATTGTCAAAATCATCGCCGCCCAGGTGCATATCACCGGTCTTGCCCAGGTCGTCAAATACGCCGGCGGCTATAAACATGACCGTCACATCAAAAGTACCCCCGCCCAGGTCATACACCAGGATCGTTTTGGGTTCCTCCATGCCTGAGTCATAGCCATATGCCAGCGCTGCAGCGGTCGGCTCGGGGATGATGCGCAGGACATTCAAGCCCGCCAGTTTACCCGCCTCGCGGGTGGCTTCCTTCTGGCGGTTGCCAAAATATGCCGGGACGGTGATGACTGCATGGCTCACTTCCTGGTCGGTCGTGGCTTCGGCATCCCGCTTCATGGATGCCAGGATGAATGAGGAAATCTGCTGGGGCGAATAGTGCGTCCCTCTCAGGATCACCTCCACTTCGCCGTTTTCCGCTTCCGTCACCTTGAATGGCAGCCGGCGGATGTCCTCCTGGATGACTTCCTCACGGTAATCACGCCCCATGAAACGCTTGATGGAAAAGACAGTATTTTCCGGGTCCTTCCCGCCGTAACTGCGCGCCAGTTTCCCCACCACGATTTCCCCGCCCGGTGTAATATGCACCACCGACGGGGTCAGGTAATCGCTGTCCTGGTTTTCAAGGACGCGGGTTTCCTTCTTGTTCATGCGCGCCATTGCCGAATTGGTTGTCCCCAGGTCAATCCCGATTGCTATTTTTTCGTTTGCCATGCGACCCTCCCGGATAAATAATCGTTCACAGGAAATTAATTATAAGTCCGAATAAACAATCCCACTCAATTAATCTGGAAGGAATTTGGATCCGGCGGCACCCTCTGCATGACGGAAATCAAAGGCGGCGGCGGTGGGAGTGTGACGGCGGGCTTTTTCTCGTGCCATGTCAGGACGGCATTCCCCCGCAGGTGGGGGTCCACTTGCAGCCAGGCAGCGGCATGCAGGGTGCCATCCTGATTGGCAATGATTCCCACCACCACCTCGGTGGCGGCGGGAATGGGTTTGCTGAGAACCAGTTCCAAAATTCCCAGAAAATCATTGCGGCTTGCCAGGTTGTGAAAACCACTGTATATGGGAATTGCCAGCCTGTCCCGCACCTCACGGCTGGTCTGATAGATCCCCAGGGCGGGATGGAGGGTGGGCAGTTCGACACCGTGTTTGAGTATCACTGCCATGCGGTCATCCTCCACCTGAATGCCCAGGGGAGATGGCAGGATGCCCGGATGCTGAATCCGGAACAGCGGCTGGTGACAGAACCAGCAGGTTTCCTCGGTACCCTCGTTCAGTTCACCACAATATGGGCAGTTCAGTGCCACCGGGCGGGTTTCATGGGCATCGCGGCTGGCAGGTTCGGATTCAGCAGCGGTAACTGCCTGCACCCAGGACACCGCACCGCGTGCCGCAAGGTATTCCAGTTCCTGCCTGACAGTCTGCAGGCGGTGCCCAAACAGACGCCGCATTTCCTGCTGCAGTGAAGGCAGCCGGGCGCCCATTCCCCCCATGACAACTCCAGCCAGCCGGGAAGGTTTCATATCAGCATCCATCATAACCTTCAGCACCGCGTCCCGGCTCATGTTCACCAGCTCCCGCCGGAGGGAGGGTGTCAGGTCGTTGTCAAAGGCGATGGGATCCGGTGATAAATTCTCCACACCCGGTCTCAGGCGGATTTCTCCAGCACGGGCAAGCACTTTCGTTTCCATGGCGGAGATCTCCAGGATGGCTGCTTCCACCTCGCTCCCGTCCAGGTGGACGATGCACACTGCAGCCGGTTTTTTCCCATGCAGCTGACCTGCACCCGCGGCGCAAGCGGTAAACCGATCCACCAGACGGACATTTTCAATGCGGCTGAGTCGCGCAGCATCCAGCAGCGCCTGCTTCTGGGATTGTTCAAACCAGCCGGGATGGGCAAGCACCATCAGATGGACAGTCTCCACCGAATTAATTTCAGCGGTCTGCCGGAGTTGTTCCAGCAGACAGGCTGCGGCGCGCACCGGAGAGTACCGGTTGCCGTGCAGCAGGACTGAACCTTCGCCAAAGGCATCCATCTCCAGCTGACAGGTGAAAAGTCCCAGGCGGGTTTGCAGGAGCGGATCATCCAGCCGCCTGCCGAGCAGCAACATCAGCAGTTCCAGCCGGTTCTCCGGGTCGTGATGGGTTAATATTTGCGCCGCCCGTCCCACCACCGGCTCGCCATCCAGGGTGGTTGTAACCATCATGGGAATGAGCGATCTGCCGGCTGCATCTCCCAGAATCAGAGGACCGCGCGGGCTGCTGCGCGCCATCACCGCGTGGCTGATGCCAAGGTCCAGACCAAGAATAAATGTGTCCATTAATTTCGTTTAGGATTTTGGTTCAACTGCAATCACCACCCGCGCCCGGCGCAGGATTTTCTCCTTCCACAGGTAGCCGCGCCGCTCCACAGTTAAAATCGTATCCGGAGGGATGTCGCCGCGTTCCTCGGTGATGCTCACCTCGCAGGTGGCTGCGTCAAACCGGTCTCCGGCTGAAATTTCCACCACGCAGACATCCTGCTCCTCCAACAATTGGAGAAATTGGTTGCGGAGTGCATTGACCGATGAGAACATGTCCTGGTCGGATCCGCCGTGCTTGATGATGCGGTCCAGACTGTCAGCCACCCGCAGCAGTGAGAGTAAAATCCGGCGCATTTCGTGGCGCCGATCCTCCTCCAGGTCGCGTAGGCGGTCCTCCAGGTCTGATCCATGCCGGATGAGATTGCTGATGGTCGTGCGCACCACCAGGCGGTTGACATGTTCCAAATCAAGCGGCTTGCCGGCTTCCACGAGTTGTGCCAGTGATTCCGGCAGTCCCTCAGCGGGGGCATTCTCCGCTTCACTCAGTTCAAAGAGATGTGAATCCGTATCCTTCATGCCTGCACCTACATGTCAAAATTCGGAGCAAACAATCCGCTCTGGGGATCGTCAAAGGTGGTCTGGCGTTTGATTTGCACATCCAGCAGCGGGACAGACTTTTCAGGCGTGGGGATGAGTGGAGTGAGGGGCACCAGGGTGTTTAAATCCGGCAGGGCGGGGGCGGGGGGCTGGCAGTATTTCTCAACCAGCTCACTCACATCCGCTGCCAGACTGAGGGTTGAAATCAGGAAGACGTCATGCCCCATGCGCATGGGTGTATTCAATAACGCCGTACCCGCCCGCGCCACTTCCTGGGCGTCACGGCTGCCTTTTTTCTGGACTTTGGTCTGCTGGAGGCGGATATGCCTGCGCAGTGTATCGAGGGACAGGATGCCGATTTCAGGATCCTCCAGGTCGGAGAGGATTTCATAAGGGGTCTGTGAATAGGGGTGTTTGATTTGCATAGGTCACCTCGCCTTTAATAGCCGCGCAGTCCCTTCAGGGATTGGCGGACGGACTCCAGGTTTCGTGAAATTTGCTGGTTGTCGGGGTCGTTATGGTGGGCTTCCTCCAGCATCCGCACCGCAGTATCCAGGTCGTTGATCGCTGAAGACCGGTCGCTACCGGCAATATCAGCGGCATGATTGGTGATTTTCACCGCTTCGCTGTTGATCAAGTCGGCGCGCAGTACCGCCAGTTCATGATAATGCTTGATGATTTTATGATCGCCGGGAGTGGCGCGGCGGGCTTCATCCAGGATTTTCAGGGCGGCATTAAATTCAGCGATGGCTTCATCATAACCCAGGCTGCCGCTGCGATAATCCGCAATGGCATGGTTCACGCGCTCAATCGCCTGGCTGACCCTGCCGGCAATTTGTGATACCGCCACCTGACTTTGTTTATCCTTGAGCGGCTTGGAGGCGGGCAATATCTTCAACGCCATCTCCACCAGCCTGCCGGCTTCCCGGGGATTGCCATCCTCCAGCAGTTTGTCCACATCCTTCAGGGTTTCCGCTACGATGAGTTTCTCGGCATCCGCTGTTTTCCCACCGTGGGTTTTCAATCTCTGCAATGCGGTCAGAGCGCCATCCAGGTCGCTGGCTGCCAGGGTTCTCACCTGGTCCAACAATGCCTGCTGAATCAACTCACGCGCCTGGCGGTCGTTGGGGTTGTCATCCAGGTGCGCCTGTAAAATGTCAATTGCCTCCTCCAGCTGGGCTTCCTTAAGCAGCGAGCGCGCCATGCCCACCGGGTTGAGTGCATCCAAAATAATCTGCGCTTCGTCGGGTAATATTTTCAATGCCTCCTCAGCCATCCGGCGCACCCGGTCTTCCACATTTGCCAGCTTCCAGTACAGCGGTCCACTGGGAATGCCATATGAAACCGATCTGCCCTGCTTTTGCATATCTTCCATTATTTTGTGCAAGGCATGAGCGGCGACCATCTCCATGTTCCACTGCGCCATCCATTTGCGGTGGCGGACTGCATCATCAGGCTTGTTGTCGGTGGAATATGCCCCGACAAACTGCTGGTGCACCTCCCTCACCCGGCTGCGGATGGTTTCGTAACGCAGGCGCTGCATGTCATCCCGGGATACATCCTGTTCGTAAACGGGTCTGCGGTTCTGCACCCAGCGCATCCAGTAACTGTCATCCTCCACCGCCATCGCCCAGTATGCCAGTGTCCGCCGCCAGTAATCATCCCGCCGGGCGGAATGCGAGCTGGTGACTTCCATTACGATTGCCTGGCGGTGATAAAGCATTGCCAGCTGGTGGATCACATCGGTGCGGGGATTTTCAGGGATGCGCTTCAGCAGGTTTTCCAGCAAATTGATGGCATCCTCGCCGGAGACGTTTCCGCCTGCGGTGATTTCAGCACTCCCGACCGCTTCCAGGTAACGGGCGGGAGCGGGATTCTCCGCATCCAGCTTGGCGGCTTCCTGCAAAGCCTCGCGCGCCGCCTGCCAGCGCTGATCCCTGGCAGCCCGCGCCGCCTGGGCGAGCAGCACACCCCCCAGGGCGCAGCGGGCATCCCGGTCGTCCTCATCCAGCGCCAGCACGTCATGGTATGCCTGGCGGGCGTCCTCCAGCCGGTCGGCGGATGTAAATGCTGCCGCCACGGCGCGCAGAGCGGGGATGGAGCGGACGGTTTTTGCCAGTTGGTGGGCATCCACCAGGTTTCCCTGCCGCAGCTGGACAATTGCCAGCAAAAGCGATTCCTCCGGCTGGGAGGGCATGCCGCTTTCCTCCAGGGTCCGGCGGGCAGCTGCCAGGTCCCCCTGGGCAAGCTGGCACATGCTTAATGCCAGCAGAATTTGCCGCCGGTTTTCCCCCTGGATTCTTTCCGCCGCCAACTCCAGCCTGGGCAACGCTTCCAGGGCTTTGCCGGTGCGCAGCAGAGCCATGCCATAATTGTAAGCCGCCACGGGGTCATCCGGATTGGCTGCCGCCAGCCGTGCCAGGGGCACGACCGCCGCGTCGGCATCCGCCAGGCTCAGGTGAGCCAGCCCCTCCCACAGGTCGGCTTCGGTTTGGGGAGCGCCCAGCCTGCGGGCACGCTCCGCCAGTTTTACTGCGGTTGGAGTGCCCATTGACTGCCAGGCTGCCAGCAGAATCATCTGCCGCAGCGCCGCCCGCAGATCATCATCGGTTTGATACAGGACATAATAATGTTCCCAGGCTTCAGCAGCCTTGAGGTATTCACCCTTTTTATACTGTTCCACGCCCGCCAGGTACCAGGCGCGCGCCAGGTTCAAACCCAGCCGGGCTTCGTCGGGATGCCGCTGCTGGAGTTCCGTCCAGAGTTGAACCGCAGCCGGATAATCCCCGTCAAGGGCGGCAATCCAGCCTGAATAATACAGGACACGGTCGGAACGGTCACCGCCTGCCAGGGCGCGGCGCAGGGCTGCGGCAGCGTCTCCGGGGCGGTCCAGCAGATACAACACCACACCCAATGAACCGTCATTTTCCGCCCGGCGGTACTCCTCAACTGCCGTGGAAAGCGCCCCCTGCATTTCGGAAATGATGCCGCGGAGATTCCATACCTCGGTTGTGAGCGGGACATCCCTGGGAAAGGCTTTCAAGGCTGCTTCAGCATCCTTCAACCTGCCATTGGCAAGCAGCATGCGCGCCTGCGCCAGTCCGGCTTCCAGGCTGATCTCCGAATATGGCTGGGCGTCGCTGTAATGGATGGCAGCGGCGTTGATATCCTGCTGCCGCAGGGCAATATGCCCCATCTGCAGACTGGCGCGCCCCGCCCATATCCCATCAGACATCCCCACCCGCTTGAAGAGATCCAGGGCGGGTTGATAATCGGGCTTGGGGCTGGCGGCGGCTTTCCACGCCAGGGTGCAGCCCAGCCAGTAGAGTGTCTCGGGAGTTTCACCGGCTTTTTCCAGTGATTCGCGCAGGGCGGCTTCGGCTTTGTCAAATTGATGCCCTGCCAGACGGGTGCGTCCCAATGGCAGCAGCGCCTTAGGTTCCAGCGCGGCAATTGGCTCCAGGACCACCTCCGCTTCCGGCATTTTCTTCAGCGCCACCAGGCACACGCCCAGTTTCAGCGCCGCTGCCGGGTTGGAGGGTTGAATCAGGTGGAGCCGTTCGTAATATCCGGCTGCCTCCTCCCACTTTTGTTTTTCAAATAACAAATCCGCCATCAGCAGGTTGGCTTCGGCATGGTTGGGATCCAGTTTTAATGCCTCATTCGCCTCACTGCGGGCGGATTCCTTATCTCCTGCCAGGGCGTACGCCTGTGCCAGTTCCGCCCGGTACACCGGATTATCCGGCGTCATCGAAGCCGCCGCCTTCAACCACTGCAGTGCCAACTTCAGGCTTTCCTCTTTGCCAGCCGGGGTATGCCGCAGGTAAATGCTGCCCAGCAGAAACGCCGCATCCGGTTGTTTCTCATTCAATTTAAGCGACTCCGCCAGTTCCGCCGCGGCTTCGGCATGCCGGTTAAAGTGGGCATGCACCTGACCCAGCAGGGCATGTACCAGCGGATCGCGGGGATTGACCTTGCGGACGGCTTCCAGGGGCGCCTGGGCTGCTTCCCACTCACCCAACAGGACTGCCCCATGCCCCAGCGCCATCTGCGCTGGCGGGAAGGCGGAGAGTACTTCCAGGGTCTTCCGCGCCACATTCATCGCCGCATGGATCTGCGCCTGGGTGGAACTGGATGTCACCAGACAGCCTTTTTGCAGGTAATCCATCACCTGGTTGAACGGCTCATCCGGGGGCAGATGGCGGCGCGCCCGCAGGAAGTCCAGACAGAGCTTGAGGGCATCCTCCGACCGGTCGTTGTTTTGTACAATGCGCATCGCCAGCGCCCCCATCGCCACATCATCCAACGGGACCCACTGGCGGGCGCGGTCAAAGTCCTGCAGGGCGGAATCCGTCAAGCGGTTTGCCCGGTGGATTTTCCCCCGCAGGAGGTAGGCATCGCCAAGCACCTGCTGCTGGGCTGAGGCAAGCGAATGAACCGAGGTTAATTCCAGGATAATTCCATTGACCAGCTTGAATGCCTGGTTCTGCCGGCGGCTGGCATGAAGCTTTTGGGCATGGGCGATCTGCCGCTTTTGGTTGTTGAGCCGGCGTAATACACGCCTGCGCCTGCGTTCCTGCAGAATCCCCCCGGCATCCCGTTCCAGCGGCGCGGCTTGATCCGCCATATTCCCCGCCCGCATCACCGCTGCCAGCTCCTGTCGGGCGATGACCGGGAAGAAGATCCGCAGCAGGTAGGGCAGGATCAACATTTCCAGGAAGCGCCCGCCGAGCGTCACCAGAACCGTGTAAAAACCCTTGTGCCACCACAGCCACCAGGAGGCATAAAAGAGATAATAAACACCGGCATCAAATATCAGATAATAAAGGATGCGCGCTGGGGGGTTGTTCAAGCGCACAATGCGCCCCCAGCGATTTCCAAATGCTTCAAACACCAGACCTGAAAAAATGAGGGCAATCCAGACATTGCGCTGCCAGAGATACATGAAGGCACCCCCGCCCAGCGCTGCCAGCAGGGCAAGCACGTTGAAGCCAGCCTCCCGCTTGCCAAGGGCGCGGATGATCTCCACGATCATCCCCAAAACCGCAACTCCCAGTGCAGCCAGCCCGACCCATATCGATGTTGAGGTCATTATGTACCGCCTTTATCCTCCCAGCTGGCGTTCCAACTGGGTGCAGAGAGTTTTTATTTGCGTCTGGGTGGGGTTTAATTCCAGCGAGCGGCGCAATGAATCCAGCGCCTTTTCCTTTTCGCCCATGGCTTTATAGGTGATCCCCAGGTCGCGCAGGATGACGTAGTTGTCGTTGTTTTTCTCCAGTGCCTGCAAAAGCACCTTCACGGCATCCGCCGGGCGGTGGATGATATTGTAAATGCGCCCCAATTCCAGGCAGACGCCCACCTCGCCCCCCAAAAGGCTGCGCGCCTCCTCCAGCAGGCTGATGGCTTCCCCGTACTGGTGATTCTGGCGCATCTGCCGCGCCTGTACCAGCATGGTTGCCACTTTTGCCACGCGTTCATCACGCTTGCGCGGCGGGGGCGCCGCCGTTTCAGCAGCCAGCGCATCCAAGCCCGAGATAAATTCATCCGCCGACTGAAAACGATCCATGGGTTCAATGGAAACCGCCCGCATCAGGAATTCATGCACCGCTTCCGGGATCTGGGGTTTGAAAACCCGCGGATCGGTGCGCGGCATCCGCTGGATTGCCTCCAGGCAGGCTCGCTGCGCCAGGTGGGTTAACAATTGCTTGTTCGCCGCCTGCAGCGGATTCCGCTGGAGGAACTCCATCACCGCCCGGTTGCCCACTGCTTCCAGGTCCAGGCAGACATGCCCGGTGACCATCTCGTAAAAGATCACCCCCAATGAGTACAGGTCGCTGCGGGCATCGGCATCAATCGACTGTCCGCTGGATTGCTCCGGAGGCATATAATCCATTGTCCCCAACACATCCCCCAGCACGGTCATCTTATGGGATTCCAAATGCGCCAGCCCCCAGTCACCAATTTTGATTTGCGAGCCGTCCCTGTTGAGCAGGATGTTCTCCGGCTTGATATCGCGGTGGTAGATGCCCTCCTGGTGCGCCATTGCCAGCCCCCGGCAGACCGCCTTGAGGATGCGAATCTGTTCGGCAAGCGCTCCCAGGGGATGTTCCGGCTTGTGCATCCAGTCCTCCAGGGTGCCGCCGTCCACGTACTCCATCACGATATAGTAGGTGTCAATATCGGGGTACATCTCCGGTTCGATTAATTCGTAAATCAACACCACATTGGGGTGGTACAACTCGCCCATTGCGTAAGATTCGTGGATAAACCGTTTGACGATCTCGGGCGGGGCTTCACTCATCCGCAGTTGCTTGATGGCAACCCGCCGGCGCTGCATGGTGCGGTGATGCGCCAGGTAAACATTGCCAAAAGCGCCGCTGCCTAAAAAGGAGTCAATTTCATACTGCCAGACCAGATCGCCGGGTTTTAATTTACTGCCACTTGTTAAATTCATTCAATTCCTCACAAAAGATTATGATCCGGCAGGTTCGGAAATGGGTTCGAAAATCAAACCCTCCTCCCCCACCCTGCAAAGCCATCTGCCGTGTTTCCCCTGGACAATCAGCCTGCCCAGCTGCTGATTGACATATTGATCAATGGTCCGCTCCAGGTAGCGCGCTCCAAATTCCGGGCTGAAACCCAGTTCGGCGATGTACAGGACTGCGTCCGGGGTAAATTCAACCTGCAGGCTGCGCTCCGCCGCCCGCTGCTGCACCCACTTTAATTTCATCCGGGTGATCGCCTGGCAGTCCTCACTGGAAAGTGAACGGAACATCACCACCTCATCCAGCCGGTTGATGAACTCCACCCGGAAGGCGTTCTTTAAAATCTGGCGCAAATCCTCACCCTTCTTCCTGGGCGGCTCCTGGCTGGGGGCGAACCCCAGCGGTCGCTCGGTCACTTCCTTCGGCAACTGGATATTGGAGGTGAGGATGAAGATGGTGTGTTCACCGTTGGCGGTGCGCCCCTGGGCATCCGTCAACCGACCGGTATCAAACAATTGCAAAAACAGGTCAAACACCGCCGGGTGTGCCTTTTCAACCTCATCAAACAGGACAATCCCATGTGGATTACGGCGCAGGCGCGCCGTGAGCATCCCCTCCTGTTCATAGCCAATATAACCCGGCGGCGCCCCGACCAGCTTGGCGACATTATGCGATTCCATGAATTCCGACATGTCCAACCGGAAAAGGGCATCCGGTGAGCCAAACAACTCCACTGCCAGGGCATATGCCAGCGAGGTCTTTCCAACCCCGCTGGGACCCATGAAGAGCAGGATCGCCAGAGGTCGGTGGGCGGTGCGCAGACCAGCCCGCCCAACCCGTACGGCATTTGCCAGCCGGCTGATCGCCTCCGGCTGCCCGAGCACGTGCTTTTCCAGCAATGTTTCCAGGTTTGCCAGCCGCTCCCCCTCCACCAGCGAGACCCCTTCCACGGGCACCCCGGTCCACTCGCTGAGAATGCCGGTGAGGTGCTGCACGGTGATCTCCACCAGCGGCTCCAAACCGGGTGCGGTCGAGGTGGTGTGCTGCTGGACACTCACCCGGGCGCAGGTTTCCTCCAACAGGTCAATTGCTTTGTCGGGCAGGCGGCGCTGCGGCAGGTATTTCATCACCAGCTCGATGGTGGTGCGCAAAACCACCTCCGGGATCATCACCTGGTAATATTCCTGGTATTTTTTACTTAATGAACGCAGGATTTCCAATGCTATCTCCGGCTCCACTTCGTCCACCACAATGGGCTGAAAGCGCCGGTCCAGGGCGGAATCCTTTTCAATGGTACGGGCATATTCCTCGGGCGTGGTGGCGCCAATGCAGTGCAGGTCGCCGTGTGCCAGCGCCGGTTTGAGGATATTGCTGATATCCAGGCTGGAACCGCTGGACTGCCCGGCACCGACCAGGGTGTGGACTTCGTCAAAGAAAAGGATCACATCGGATGATCCCGCTTCCTTCACCAGCGCCACCAGGCGTTCCTCCATCTGACCGCGATACTGGGTGCCCGCCAGCAGGCTGGCGATGGGGATATCCAGCAGGCGTTTACCGCGCAGCCGCGCCGGGACCTCGCCTTTGGCAATCCGCTGTGCCAGCCCCTCCACGATGGCAGTCTTGCCGGTGCCGGCTTCGCCAATCAGCAGCGGGTTGTTCTTGCGCTGTCGAACCAATGTCTGGATCATGCGTTGAATTTCATCGTCACGTCCCAGGATCGGATCCAGCTGTCCGGCTGCTGCGGCTTTGGTCAGGTCCCTGCCCAGCAGGTCCAGTGTGGGTGTCGGGCTGGCGGTGGTCACCTCAGGCTGGGGGGCGGCTCCCGCCTGGACGGTGGGGAAGGGTTCCCCCATCACGAAGTAAAAATGCTCCAGCTTGATGCCCATCTGCACCAGCGCCTGGACGGTTGAACTGCCGGACAAGCCCAACATGGCAAGCAGCAGACTTTTTTCATCGATCATCAACGGGGCTTTCCGGCAGCTGTCCGCCATCACCAGAATGTCCCGGATATTGTCCGAAAATGATTTCTCATGCAGCACCGGCGGCGAACTGAGCGCCTCCCCCTGGCGCAGCACCGCCCGCAGGCTGCGGCGGACGGCATCCGGACTGCGCCCCTGGGCGGTGAGACCCCGCTGGGTAAAACTATCCGGCGTCATCGCCATGGCAATAAAGAGGTGGGCTGTGTTGATGGCAAACTGCCCCAACGTCTGCGCCTCGGCGGCGGCACCTTCCAGGGATTGCCAGCCGGACATATCGAAACGGGTGCGGTTGAGGTTGCCGTCCCGGAGAAAAAGCGGCACAATATGGGATGTGCCGCGCCCGGCGACCTCCGCCGGCACCGGTTCCGCCTTCCCCTGTAAAGCGGAAAGCAGGGTTTTGTAATCCACCCCCGCCTTGCGCAGGAGTTCCAGTGAGTTGGCTTCGGGATTGTTCATGAATGCCAGGGCAAGCTGGCGGTCATCAACCTTGCTGCTGTTCTCCGTTTTTGCCATATCAGCGGCATTTTCCAGGATGGTGCAAAGATGGCGGGAAAAGGAGCTGCGCTGCAGGTTCAGGGGTTTGGATGGTTTTTCAACCTCCAGCTGGCGTTTCAACGATCGCCCCAGGCTGTCCGCCAGGTCATTGGGGCGTTCACCCATCATTTCCAGGGCAGCGCGGAACGCCGGGCTGGAGCGTATCAATGCCACCAGGAAATGGGTGGTGCCCAGGAAAATCGAGCCAACCATCCCCGCCACGCTGACCACCTCATCCAGCACATTCAAGGCGGGATCGGTCAGGTGGGAGCGGTCCAGCCAGCCCTCGGGGTCAAATATTTCCCAGGCAGGCGGGCTGCACAGGCGCAGGTGGGGGTGACCGTACAGCACCAGATTTGCCCAACTGGCGTCCGTATAGACTTCCGAAGATTTCTGCCGGGCAATTTCAACCGCCCGGTGGACCGCCTCGCCGGCGAGCAGCGGCTGCGCCAGCCACTGCAGAACGGGATGGGAGTTAAATTCGGCGTTGCCCCAGGGATTAATGATTACAGCCGGCACTCCGGCTTGCAGCAGGTGTTCAGCGAAGGCGTGCACATCCACTCCCTCTTCCGGCAGGCAACGAATGATCACCAGCCGTAACGGGTCGATCGACGCCAGGGTTTTCGCATCCAGCGAGACCTGCCTGCCATTGATAATGTCCAGGCAAAACACGGGCACGCCTTCCAGCATGCGGATCGGAGCAGCCATGTACAGCAGACCGGCTCCGGTTTTCACAAGCTGGATTCCCGGCTCGGCGCCCGGCTCCGGATGAATCTCCTCGATTCCATCCGGCAGAACATCCCGGAGTTCATTGCACTCGGAAAGGACTGCCCGGCGGAAATGCACATCCACACCCAGCTGTGATTCCGAGGCGGTCAACAGGGTCAATTTGGGCTTTTCCTTCAACGGGGAGGGTGGAGGGGGAAGCTCCCCCTCCAGCGGCAGGCGGGAGATTTGCATCCCCCGGCTGCCAAACCATACCTCCCAGGGGAACTCCGGCAGGCTGCTGCGGATCACCAGCGGCTGGCTGGCGCCGCGCAGGCGGGTCAGGACATCCTCCGGGGGCTGCCAGGCTTTTAAAAGATCATTGACCCATGAAATCAACTTTCCGCCATCCAATTTTTTGCGGGTCAAGTCGCGGCAGGACTTCCGCAGGGCTTTTTCATTGATGGGGGCGGAATTCAACACCTCACCGGGGCTGCTTTCTGACAGGGTTTGCAGGGAGAGGACAAAGACACTCTCCGTATCGATCCGTAGAGTAATAGAAGAACCTTCCAGGGTCATTCCATTTTCCTCGCTAAAAGGGAATCATATCAAGGATATTAAATGAGAGTAAACGTATTATACAACTTTCACCTGTCTGATGGCAGTCTCTCTGCCAAAAACTGTCCAGTCCGGGGCAGGTCCCTCCCCACCCCTGCACATCCCGTCATTGCGGGACTTCACGCGAGTCGCGGCAATCTCATTAGTAGTATCCAGAACGCCATCGCTGAGGAACAAAATTCACCCCATGGCGATGGCTGGATTCTGCCAGGGGATGGGTTTCATGCCGCCGGACTGCCGCTTTTGACAGGTTGCATTCGCCCGCCGGGGATGTTATGGTGTTACCGAATAGAACGTATGTTCCATCCATCAAAATTTAATCCCCGCCATCCTAAAAAACACAGGAGGACACATGCCGCGCAAACGAAAAACCAGACCTGACAGCATCACCCGCCGCAAGGGGCTTTACCTGGAATATTTCCGTCCCGCCGAACTGGAGGTGCTTTCCGGCACCCCGCCAGGTGTTTCCGAGGAGATCGACCTGCTGCGGGTGCTCATTCGCCGGGTGTTCGAAACGGCGGATTCCTCCGCCCAAACCCTGGAGGAATGGGTGGATGTACTTTCCGCGCTGGGGATGGCGAACATCCGGCTGGCGCGTCTGCTGCGCGCCCAGGCAACCCTCAACGGCTCCGATGGAGGCATGGCAGCGGCGCTTTCCGCCGCCATCTCCCAGGTAAGCCGCGATTTCAAACTCTAATCCCCGGAGCAGACATGGACGATTCGCAAGCCCGCATCCTTGTTGAGCAGCTCAACCGCCTGGCGGAACGGCTGGAAAGCCGCTTCCAGGCGCTGGAGGATTCCATCCACCACCAGCAGGCGCTGGAAACCGAGCGTCACACCGCCCTGCGGGAGACGCTTGACGGGCTGCGCATCCTGCTGGATGATCACGAGACCCGTCTGCGCGAGGCGACCGCCGGTGTGCAGCAATTTAAAACCGTGGCGGGGCTGGCAGGGGGCGGCTCGTTGATGGCGTCGCTGGCCGCGCTGATCCGCTCGTTCTGGGGGAATCCATGAACCATGCCGGGCAAACCCGCGCCCTCGCCGACCTGCTGCGTGATGCGCCGCGTTTCATCGCTGAAGCCTCCCTGCTGCCGCTGCGCTCCTATCAACTGGAGGTGACCCAGGCAATCCTGGCTTCCGTCCTGCAGCGGTGGGGGTTTTCCTTCGTGGTTATGTTCCCGCGCCAGTCAGGCAAGAACGAACTGCAGGCGCAGCTGGAAGCCTACCTGCTGCTGCTCTTCTCGGAGGCGGGCGCGGAGATGGTCAAGGTCTCCCCAACCTGGAAACCGCAATCGCTGAACGCCATGCGCCGCCTGCAGCGTGTGCTGGAAACCAACCGCCTGACGCACACCATCTGGCGCAAGGAATCCGGCTACATATACCGGGTGGGCGCGGCGCGGATTTTCTTCCTCTCCGGCGCCCCGGAGACAAACATTGTAGGCGCCACCGCCGGCACGCTGCTGGAGGTTGACGAGGCGCAGGATGTGACAATTGCCAAGTTCGACAAGGACATCGCTCCCATGGCAGCCTCCACCAACGCCACGCGCGTCTTCTGGGGAACGGCATGGACGGCGGATACCTTGCTGGCGCGCGAGTTGCGCGCCGCCCAGGCTGCCGAACAGGAAGATGGCATCAAACGGGCATTCGTCCTGACCGCCAACGAGGTGGGCGCCGAGGTGCCGGCTTACCGCATCTTTGTCAACGAGCAGATCCGGCGGCTGGGTCGGACTCATCCGCTGGTGCGCACCCAATTTTTCAGCGAGGAGCTGGACGCCGGCGGCGGGATGTTCAATCCCGAACGACGCCAGTTGATGTCCGGCAGCCACCCGCCCCTGGAGGCTCCCGGCAGCGGCAGGCAGTACGCCCTGTTGCTGGACGCTGCCGGTGCCGATGAGGGGATCTTCAGTGAAGGGACGCAGCTGGCAAACCCCGGCAGGGACGCCACCGCCCTGACGATTGTCGAGGTGGACAACTCCAACCGGGAATTCCTGCGCGCCCCCGTCTACCGCGTCGTCAACCGGCACCTCTGGCTGGGCGAGCCGCACCCGGTGCTCTTCGCTCAGCTCACCTCCCTGGCGGAACATTGGAATGCACGCTGGGTGGTGATGGACGCCACCGGCGTGGGTGCCGGTCTGGCGGGCTTTTTGGAAAAGGCGCTGCCAGGCAGGGTGATCCCCTACACATTCAACACCGCCACCAAGTCAGCATTGGGCTGGGGTTTCCTGGCGGTGGTGGATTCAGGCAGGTTCAAGGATTTTGCCGTCCCGCCTGGTGATGAACATACCCCCCAGGCGGAGCTGCAGCGTTGCTTCCAGCATCAACTGGAGGCGGCGCAGATGACCGTGCAGGATGGACCCGGGCGGCGCATGCGCTGGAGCGTGCCCGATTCCGCCCGCCACCCCGAAACCAGCGCCCCCCTGCACGATGACCTGTTGATTTCAGCGGCGCTCTGCTGGCGCCTGGATGACCAGCCCTGGGACAGCGGCGCCCCGTCGGTCGCCGTCCACGCCCCCGATCCGCTCATTCAGATGGAACGCGAAGACCGCCGCCGCGGGTGGAATTTCCAACCGAAAGGAGGATGAATTTGGACATCAGAACTGCTCTGGATCGTTTTACCCGCCGCCTGCGCCATGCCCTGCGGGTGGAGACGGTGATCGTCGACCCGGGTTTCCGGGAATTCACCGGGACGCGCGAGCGTGAATCCTGGGACCGGGAGGAACTGCAGCGTCAGGCGCTGGAAGCCTGGCGGTACAACCCGATTGCCCGGAGGATTGTGGCGTTAACCACCGAATATGTGATCGGCGGAGGGATTCAACTGCGTTCACCCAACCCGCGGGTGCATGCCTTTCTGCAGGCGTGGTGGCGCAACCCGCTCAACGACTGCCCGCTGCGCGCCCTGGAATGGTGCGATGAGCTGACCCGCTCGGGTGAAATTTTCTTCCTGCTCTCCACCGACGCCGCCGGCATGACCTACGTGCGCGCCGTGCCCGCCCTGCAGATTTCCGCCATCGAGACTTCCGCCAACGACACCTGCCAGGAGATTGCCTACACATTCAAACCGGCGGATGTCCCCGGCTGGGAGGGTTCCCCCTGGCTGGACGCGCGCACCCACCCCGCTGACGGGCTGGAAGCCGCTGAAGGCTGCGCCCCGCCTCCCGCCATGCGGCATTACGCCATCAATCGACCGGTGGGGGCGGTGCATGGGGAATCGGACCTGGCGCCGCTGCTGCGCTGGCTCTCCCGTTACACCAACTGGCTGGAGGACCGTGCCCGCCTCAACCGTTACCGCAACTCATTTTACTTCGTGGTCAAGGCGCGTTTCACTTCGGAGACCGAACGGCGCGCCCGTCAGGCGCTGTTGAACAGCAACCCGCCCACCCCCGGCTCGATTTTGGTGGCGGATTCCTCCGAATCGTGGGAAGTGATCAGCCCGCAGCTGGAATCCCATGAGGCGGCGGCGGATGGTCTGGCAATCAAGAAAATGATCGCCGCCGGTGCCGGGATCCCGCTGCATTTCCTCGCCGAACCGGAATCCTCCACCCGCACCACGGCGGAATCCGCCGGGGGACCGGCATTCCGCTTCTTTGAGCAGCGCCAGACCTTCTTCCTGCGCATGGTCGAGGATCTGGCGCGGGCAGCGGTGCGGCGTTACGGTTGTGTGAACCAGAGGCTGGATGTGGAAGCCGCCATCGAAGCCATCGGCACCGACCTTTCCAGCCGTGATAATGCCGCCCTGGCGGAAGCAGCCGGAGAAGTGCTGGAATCCTGGCTGGGGTTGTATGACCGCGGACTGGTGGACGCCGCGGAACTGCTGCGCATGGCATACCGCTTTGCCGGCGAAGCGGTGGACCTGGACGAGCTGCTGCATCGGGCAAAACAAAAACATCACTCAGGAGGTGAAATGTGAATATCAAAATTGCTGAACCCCCCAAACTGGATCCGGCGGACGGTTACCGCCGTGTCTGCCGGCTGCAAACCACCCTCAGCCGGGGCGGACATCCCGGCGGCTTTGAAATCCTCGCCATCACGGCGGGTGAGGGGAACGGCTGGCATTTTCCGCCGCAAGTGCTGCGGGAATCGCTGGCGCTCTGGGAGGGGGTGGAGACGTTCATCGATCATACCGCTGAATACCGGCTTCGTTCGGTGCGCGACCTGGCGGGGATCTGCTCCAGCCCGCGCTGGGATGATTCAGCCCGTGGAATCCGGCTGACGCTGAATGCCACCGGTCCATCGGCGGATGTGCTGGCAAGGATGGGGCGGGAATGGCTGGATTCACCCGAACCCCGCCCGCGGCTGGGTTTTTCAGCGGATTTACTCTTCACCGCCCAGTCCGATGAACAGACGGTGTTGAAAATTCTCAAGGTTTTTTCGCTGGACCTGGTGTATCAACCGGCGCGCGGCGGCGCCTTTTTGGAGGAAGTCCAAAAGGCACCCATGCAAACCGATCCCATTTATGAATTTTTCATGCAGGCTTTTCAAGGAGGAATGATGACTGCCAACCAACCCCAATCCGATATTCAACCCGTGCAGCCGGTTCTGCCGGGAATCGATCCGCCCCAGCCGACGCCGGAGGAACTCTCGGCGGCGCTGTTGGAGGCACGCCTGGGGCAGGCGGGTCTGCCCGCCAGGCTGGCGGGAACCCTGCGCAGCCGCTTTGCGGGGCGCGCTTTCCCGCCCGCCGAACTGGAAACCGCCATCAGCGAAGCGCGCAGCCTGGTGGCTGAACTCCAGGGCGGTCGCACCATCACCGGCACCCCGCCGCTCTCCACCGTAACCGCCGAGGAGCGCCTGCAGGCGGCAGTGGATGACCTTCTGGGGGCGCCGCGCGAACCAAACATGACAAACGCCCATGTCGAACGGCTTTCGGGCATCCGCGAGCTGTATACCATGCTCACCGGCGATCTAAATCTGACCGGCGGTTGTAATCCCCGGCACATGCAGCTGGAAACCACCGCCACCATGCCGGGATTGGTAAAAAATGCCCTCAACAAGATGATCATCCAGCACTGGCAGGAGTTGGGGCGCGCCGGTTACCGCTGGTGGGAGCCGGTGGTGACGGTGGAGCACTTCAACAGCCTGCAGCAGATCAGCGGGGTGCTGGTGGGCGAAATTGGAGCCCTGCCCGGCGTCAATGAAGGCGCTGAATATCAGGAGTTGTCGATCGGCGACTCCACCGAAACCGGCGCCTGGCAAAAATACGGCGGTTATCTGCCGCTCACCCTGGAACTGATCGACCGTGATGACATCTTCCGGCTCAAACAGTACCCCCGCAAGCTTGCCTCGGCGGCTCTGCGCACCCTCAGCGGCTTGATTGCCGCGATTTTCACCGCCAACGATGGGGCGGGTCCCGTTCTTTCTGACGGCAAGCCGCTCTTCCATGTTGATCACGCAAACCTGGGCGGCGCGGATCTGTCCGGAAATGCCTGGGAGGCGGCATCAGCGGCAATTTACGACCAGGAGATGCTGGCGGCGGATAATTTCAGCGGTCCCTCGCTGGCGGTCGATGCCAGGTACCTGCTGGTGCCGCGCGCCCTGCGCCTGACCGCCATGCGCATCCTCTACCCGTCGTTTGAGCGCGAAGCCAACTTTTTCAGTGAGAATCTCCAGCGCGGCGAGATGGGCGACGTGATCACCGTGCCGGAATTCAGCGATGCCAATGATTGGGCTGCCGTGGCAGACCCGCGGTTGGCGCCGGGCATCATCGTGGGTGAGCGCTTTGGCTTGCAGCCGGAGGTCTTCATCGCCGGCAGCGAGACCTCACCGGCAATGTTCTCCAACGACGAGGTGCGTTTGAAGGTGCGCCATTTCCTCAGCGTCTTCGTTGCGGATTACCGCCCGCTGTACAAATCAAATGTGGATTAAGTGCCTTGCCGTTCCGAACCCCGCAGGGGGCGGGGTTCATCCCAACCCGGGGGAGGACTCACCGGACCCCGCGGACGATCAGGATAACAGGAGGTTATCATGGACAAATTCAAGCAATTGCTCGGCAGCCGCAAATTCTGGGCGGCGCTCATCGGTCTGACATTCGTCGCCTTGCAAGCCTATCACCCCGATTTCCCGGTTGGTGAGGAGGAACTGACCAATGTCATCTACCTGCTGGTGGCGTACATCCTGGGCGTGGCAATTGAACCCCGCCTGAAACTGTGAGGAAATCATGTCACTCACGCTGGAAACCGTGCGCGGGTACATCCGCAGGCTGCTGGCGGACCCGGAATCCCGCACCTGGGATGACGAAACCCTGGATGAAGCCATCCGCCAGGCGCTGACCGAATTAATCCAGGCAGCAGGACATCCCATTCCACTGGAGGGGCTGGACGGGGAGGAGAATCCCACACTGCTGTCCCCGGAACAGTCTCAGGTACTGGCTGGGGGGGCGGCGGCGTATGCGGTGCTCACCCGCTCCCTGCAGCGCGCCGAAGCCCACGACCTGGGTCAATCCATCCCCGCCGTTCTGCTGGACTGGGCGCATGCCCGGATGAAACACTTCCAGGCACAGGTACTGGCGCTGCGGCTCATCACCCTGCAATCCTCCACCCAGCCGCCCTATGCACCCCTGCCCGACCCTGATGAAACCATCACCTGGAGGTGACCGATGGACTCACTTGCCCTGATTTATGGAGATCAAACCCTGGTTCTGCACGGACATGGTGCCCAACCGCCGGTGAAGGGCGCCCGTCGCCTGTCCGCCGCCCCCAAACCGGAAAAGGATGGAACCTGCACCGAAATCATCGAAGTGGTGCTGGAAGGCAGTCCCGCCGGGATCGCCGACCTGCTTTCAGCGCTGGAAACCTGCCTGGTATGTGCCGAACACCGCATCGACCCGGTTGTGCTGGCGCTGGCGGTGGGCGGCGGGAGCGCACCCTGGCAATCACCCGTGCTGGGCGGCAGGGTGGAGTTCCTGGATGCCGGCAGCAGCGACCGCCTGCACGGCGCACAGACCATCAAGCTGCTGCTCACGCGGATGGACTACTGGGAGGGTGTGGAGCTTTCCGCTCCCCTCTCCAACCACAATGGCTCGGGAGTGACATCCGGCTTGCAGATTGAAAATCACCAGGATGATGACCACCAGAATTACGTGGATGTGGACGCCGGGAATCTCTCGGGTGACCTGCCCGCCCCCTGCCGGCTGGAAATGCAGCATGTTGAGACCTCGCCCGAACGTCACATCACCGACTTGTGGATGGGATTCTACCTGGATTCCAATCACCAGCCGCCGCAGGTGATCCTGGAGGGTGAGGAGGCGAACACCGCCCCCGGCAGTTCGGTAATCACCAATCCGCTTGCCAGCGGCGGGTTTCACCGGCGGATCAGCTGGGAGACGGCGGGCGAGGTGGAGCTCTGCTGCTGGATGCTGCCATCCAGCCTGCTGCAGGCACTTGCCGGCAGAACCCTGATGCCCCTGGTGCGGTTTGCCTCCCCGCCCAGCCCCGCCAACTTGTGGCTGCAGCTGCGGGTAAACACCGGCTGGGGCATGCCGACTCACCAGACTGAATGGATGCTGCTCAAACCGGGAATCGGTCTGCAGGAACTGCCCGCTGTGGCGCTGCCGCCCTGGTCCCTGCCCGGTGACGGCGAACCCGCCCCACTCAGTTTCTCAATCCATGGAACCCGCAGCACCGCCGGGGCATGCACGCTGGATTTGGACTTTGTGCAGCTCACCCCCACCGACTGCTGGCGCAAGTTCACCAGCGTGGTGCCGCTTGCTTATGGCAGCTCCCTGGTGGATGACCTGCCGCGCCGTCTTTGCTATACCACCTCACTGGCGGGGGAGATGGCGACCCACACCGCCGCCGGTGAACCGCTGATCATCTGGCGGGGCAGGAAACAGAGGATTTACATCCTGCACAGCCCGGGGGAGATGTACATCGACACACGCATGCAGGTGAAGGTGGCATACCGCCCGCGCCGGAGGGTGCTGTGAGCGCCGGACGCATGGATGTGCTGATCCGGCAGCGCGATTTCTCTCCGCGCCCCGCCCTGCCCCTGCGCTGGAAGGTGGACCGAATGCGCTGGAGCGATCCCGGCGGACCGGATACGGCGGTCTTTTCCGCTGCCAATCTGGGCGGACTGCCGGCGGCGGCGCTGCACCCCAACAGCTGGCTGGGTGCCGGAGTGCTGGATTTAATCCGCTGCCCGGTGGAGGTATTGGCGGACGGTTCACCCTGCTGGTGGGGCTGGGTGGAGCAGATCATCTTTCAGGTGGGGGCGCTGGGCTTGCAGGTGGATCTCTCGCAGATGACCAACCGGGTGGCGGTGCGCTACCGCAGGCTTTCCCCGGCAGGCGTGGCGGTCGCTGATGAACAGACTGACTGGGCGGATGAACCGGTTTCGCAGGAGCGCTACGGCATCAAGGAAGCCCTGCTGCGGATGCAAAATGCCACCCGGGAGGCGGCAGCTGCCACCCGGAATGCCTGGCTGAAGGAGCATTCCTCCATCCAGGAACGGGTGCTGGTGAACCGCCGCCTGAACGACCGCCTGCTGTTGAAATGCCGCGGCTGGTTCAGCACCCTGGATTGGATCAATTACCGCCCCGGCGTGGGCATGGAGGAACATCCCCTCCCCGGCGGAACCTCACAGGCGGTCGGCTCCGGAACATCCACCGGCAAACTGGGGCAGTCCTTTCGGGTGGATGCAAACTGGTCGGCGGGTGAAATCTGGCTGCGCATCGGTAAAACCGGCAACCCGGCGGATTCGCTGCGGGTACAGCTTTGCGCCGATTCTGGCGGGTCGCCCGGAATGGTGCTGGGGACGGCATCCAACCCGGCTGCCGACCTGGCAGCGGAAGTGAACTGGACGGGTTTCAGCCTGCCAACCCCGGTGGAATTGAAGATAAAGGAACCATACTGGATCGTGGTGGCGCGCAGTGACAAGCCTTCATCGACGGATTATTACCGGATTGCCACCGATGAATCCTGCGGTTATCCCCCGGGCGGGGTAAAGTTATACAACGGCTCTGCATGGGTGTTACCCATGCCGCAGGTTGATGCCAACTTCCGGGTGGTGGGCATGGAAAGCGCCACCGGACAGATCCGGCGCATCCCCGGGGCGCTGACACCGGGCACCCCGGGTCAGTTCCTGTCGGGTGTGCTGGTGGAGGGGGAGCCGGATTCGCTGCTGCCAGTCTGGCGCGATGGCAGCCGCACGGCTGGGGTGGAGCTGCGCAGCCTGCTTTCGATGATCAGCTTGTGCCGTGCCAGGGTCACGCCGGAGCGCTGGCTGATCGTGGAGCCGCGCCCGGAACCGTCAGCTGCATGCCGGGTGGGCACGGACGGGATCATCCAGTCACTGGACGGCTCCCCGCTGCCGCTGGGGAGGATTCAGGCGGGGATGTGGGTGGCATTTTCACCGGTGTTCCGCAGCCAGCCGGTCTGGCTGCCGGGCATGCTGTGGACGGAGAGGAGCGGAATCATCCCGGTATTACCCTGAGGGGATGAATCATGCCGGGGGCGTGCCGCGGCGCGCCCCCGGGTTGATATAAATTCAGGGTCGATCCTGCAACCATCCTACCGCAGGACGGTCGGCAGGAAGGTTATATACGGTCCCTGACCCAGCACCACAAAATCAGTGTTAATTTCCTGGGTGGTGGCGGTCAGCTCATTCAACAGGGCGTCCACCGTGGAAGGCTGGGCAACCCAGGCATCTCCCACCCGGGCGTACAGCTCCAGGCTGCTTTCATCCTGGATTGAGGCGGCAATCAACTGTTCGTCACTGTAGAAGATGTGCAGGGTGTATGGCACCAGGGTCTGATCATTCAATCCGGCTTTCGGGGGAACCAGGCTGGCTTCCAGCCGGAAGGCATGTCCGATTCCCGTCAGCGGGGAATTGACGCCGAAAATGGATTCGTGGGGGCGCAGGACGGTGTGGACGATATACTGTGGATCGGCAAACAATCCAATCGGGAATTCGTAGATGAGGGTGTCCACGGGTGGCGCAAACAACAGCGGCACCAGGGGGTTATAGGGAATTCCCACGTCATGGTCCAGCTTCCAGTTGTACCAGGTATCCCAGTGGAAGGCGGAGAAGGTGCGGTCGAGGTAGGGTTTTGTGAGTGTCATGTTGCGAGGGTTGATCATCGGTCCGAGGATGGCATCATCCTCGACCAGGATCTGTTCCGCCTGCTGGTAGAGCAGGATGCGGGCGTCGGGATCCTCCTCACCGGGAACCTGGCTGATGATGTCGTCATATTCCTGGTTCACCCAATCGCCAATTCGACCGGTGCTCCGGTTGAAATTCACACCGTCATAGAGGAAATTATATGCATCGTCGTAATCCACCGCCCAGCCGATAAAACTGATCGGCTGGACAGGCGGGGTGGTGCTCACATACTCGACGGTTACAGGGACATCCAGCACGGTCTGCCAGGCATCCACCAGAAAATTCCAGCGCAGCTGATTAATGGGACTGTCGAACACCTGGATCACGGTATCGGGGAAGCCGCTGCCTCCCGGGTAACCGGCAGCGGTCAGGTACGCCTGGGCAGCGGTCTCATCATAGGGGATGCCGATGCCCAGCCCCGGGTCAATGGAGCCAAAAACCCCGGGTGCGGTATAGGTCAGGGTGACAATTCCGCCGGTCAGCACCGCCAGATCATCGCGGTCAACGGCAGCGATGAAGGCTTTGCGCACATCCGCATTGATAAAGGGACTGTCCTCCACGGCTCGAAAAGCCAGTACATAGGTGGAAGAGGTGGCATAAACATCCACCTGGTCAGCCAGGATTGGATCAGCCAGCGCCCACTCAACCTGGTCAGTGGAAAGATTAAACGTATCCAGGTTCCCCAACAAGTAGGCATTCCAGTTCACCTGGGAATCATAGGTGATCAGAATGTGAATGACTTCGAAGTCGGGGATGACGCCGTAATAATTGGGGTTGAGGTTGAGGATAATATCCTGTCCGGTCCAGCGGGTAATGGTGAAGGGGGCGGAGGTGGCGATGAATTCCGGGCTGGTCCAGTCATCGGGGTGGGCGGTGATGATATGTTCAGGCAGGGGGCGGGCGATGGCCTGGGTGAGGACTTTATCAAAGAACACCATGGAGTATTCCAGCTGGAAGCGTACCTGGGTGGGACTGTCCACAAACACGCCCACCTCATCCGGGTCGGTGATAATGCCCTGGTTGTATTCCTCGGCATTCAGGATGGGATACAACAAATAGCACATGTTTTTGGGATCAGCCGGATCCAGGGCGCGCAGGATGGCAAAGCGGACATCGTCGGCGGTCAGCGGTTCACCATCGCTCCACAGCAGACCATCCCGCAGGTTAAAGGTGACCTCGGTTTTTTCCAGATTCCAGGTCCAGCTTTCCGCCAGGTCCGGGATGGTGACACCGGTTTCCGGGTCATCACGCACCAGACCGGCGAAGAGTTCGTTGATCACCTGCCATTCGTAAAAGTTGCTGGTGTAGCCGGGGTCCAGTGTATTGGGCGGGGTAATGGTCATGTGAAGGACGGATTCGCCGGAGACCTGCCCCAGAACAGGCTGGGGTGCCAGACAGGTAAACAGCAGGCTGAACAACACAAATCCAGCCATGAATTTGAGGTATTTTTTCATACGTACACCTCCACTCTTAACCAAACCGAATATAAGAAGAAAATTTAAGAAACCCCCGTATTTAAATCAATAGTACAACGAATGGGAGCCAGATTCAATAGAATATTTATATTATTTTCCAGATCAGCAGTGGCATGGCGTCCCGGCGGATGGGCAATCCATCCCGGTGGGCTGGTTTATCCGCTCTGGTTCATCGCCAACCGCACCATAGTCCCCCAGGCAGCATGCAATGCCCGCGCCCGGTGGCTGATGCGGTTCTTCTCCTCTATGACCAGTTCCGCCATCGTTCTTCCCCATTCCGGCAGCAGGAAGATCGGGTCGTAGCCAAATCCATGGCTGCCGCGTTCCTGCGGGATGATCTCGCCGGGGCAGTCGCCATCCGTAAAATAAATCTCGCCGGAGGGCAGCGCCAGTGCCACCGTGCAGTGAAAATGCGCCCGCCAGGGACGCGGTATGCCCTGCAGGCGGCTCAACAGGTGGCGCCGCCGGTCTGCATCCGTGGGGTGGTCAAGCGGGGCATAACGCGCCGAGCGGATTCCCGGTTCGCCACCCAGCGCGTCCACTTCCAGACCGGTATCATCCGCCAGCGCCGGCATACCCGAAGCCCGGCAGAATGCCTCCGCTTTGATGCGGGCGTTTTCCGCATAGGAGGCACCATTTTCGTCCACGTCCAGGTTAATTCCCAGCTCCTGCGGGGAGATAAATTGCACCACGGCGGGTGAATGGGCATCCAGCGCGCCCAAAATGGCTTGCATTTCAGCCAGTTTGCCGGGATTGGTGGTGGAAAGCATAATTTTTATCATAAACATCATAAATAATGCAAATAATTGACTTGTTAAAACAACCATGCTATAATGTAGCGGAATTATACCCCCGGGCTTGTTTTAACTGTGAATTTGCCGCGTTACCCTCTCCGTATTAACATTGGATTCCTTCTAAACCAGCCGGTTGGCACAGGGCGGGACATCCACTTTGAATTTCCGGCTCTACGGTTATCGCCCGACTTGATCGTTCAAAATTTCACCGGGAAGGCGCATATTACACGCATGGCGCAGGGTTTGCTGGTTGAATTTGCCTGCACTGGAAAAGCACAAATGGAATGCGTGCGCTGCCTGGCGGAATTTAATCAAACCCTGTCCGCCTTTTTTCAGGAGGTTTTTGCATTTCGCCGGGAACAGGTGACCGAATCCGGTCTTTTGGTGCCGGAGGACGGCAACATCGACCTGGCTCCCCTGGTTAGCGAGTATATGCAACTGGAAATTCCCATTAAACCGCTGTGCCGCCCCGATTGTTTGGGGCTGTGTGTGGTGTGCGGCGCCGATTTAAACACGGAAACCTGCGAGCACCAAAAAACCATCCGGGTTTCGCCCTGATCCAATATCTTTACAGGAGTATCCCAGCCGATGATATGGGAAATGTGGGGCAATCGATCAGTAAACAACTGGAATGACCTTTCTGCGGGGATTCTGGTTTCTTTAGCCACTCTAGAGGAGGGTGTGTGAATCCGATCCGACATAAACGCAGCATGGAAGGGATGAGAACCCTGTCGGACAAAGCGGATCTTCAAGGATACCTGACCACCGATGACCTGGTGGAGGTGTATCCGGATGTCTGCCAGGATTCAGAGCGGATCGAGGCGCTGCTTCTGGCTCTGCGCAGCCGCGGTGTGGACGTGGTATACCGCGATACTGTGGTGGAGGAGCCCGAGGATGACGCCATCCTGGAGGATGAACCCGATCCTTTCATGAGCCTGGAGACAATTTCGTCCGACGACACCATTGGTTTGTATCTGAAAGAAATGTCGCGTGTGCCGCTGTTGAAAATGGAGGAGGAAATCAGCCTGGCAAAGCGGATTGAGAGCGGTCGGAAAGCCCGCTGCCTGCTGGATGACACCCACGGACACCTCGCAGCCCGCCGCCGGGAGGAACTGCAGCTGCAGGTTGAGGATGGACAGCTGGCACGCGAACACCTGATAAAAGCCAACACCCGCCTGGTGGTCAGCATTGCCAAGCGGTACATCGGGCGCGGGGTGCCCTTCCTGGATTTGATCCAGGAGGGAAACCTGGGCTTGATGAAGGCGGTGGAAAAATATGAATACCAGCGCGGTTTCCGTTTTTCCACCTACGCCACCTGGTGGATCCGGCAGACCATCTCGCGGGCGATTGCTGACCAGGGGCGGACCATCCGCGTGCCGGTGCACATGGTGGACC
>ERZ1026800.95-NODE-95-length-83880-cov-4.985815_pt1 | contig 83880 bp, 67 predicted proteins | sample MGYA00520873_ERZ1026800 | MGnify/ENA primary metagenome ERZ1026800 (study PRJEB33270, sample SAMEA104284475) | anaerobic digester metagenome | biome: Anaerobic digester microbiome; feature: mesophilic sludge digester; material: Anaerobic digester biomass | place...
ACCAGCTCGGTGTTGGGGGTGGCGTACTCACCCGACGGCACCCGCATCGCCACCGCCAGCGACGACAACACCGCCCGCATCTGGGACACAACCACCGGCGAAACCCTCCACACCCTCACCGGCCACACCAACTGGGTGTTGGGGGTGGCGTACTCACCCGACGGCACCCGCATCGCCACCGCCAGCTGGGACAACACCGCCCGCATCTGGGACACAACCACCGGCGAAACCGTGCGATCTCACCATCATCTGGATCACCGATCCGCTGCTACGTTCTCGGACTCAGGATCCCTGTTGTGGGCTGAAGGGGACGCCTGGCGATACCTCGGCTATCTGGCGAACTTGCCCGATGGACAACAGGTCCGGCTACCCGCCGAAACCTTCGGACCTCTCCCGGGTACCGGCCCCGGGCCGTTTGCTGCGCCGACACCGTAACCCTGACCGACCCACTTGATCTCAGCGCGTTACCGCCAACCCGGCCGCTGCGAGGACCGCCGGGATCTGGCGGATCGGAGCAACGTCCTTCTCCTTCTCCGATGCGGGCAACTCGTCCCACGGGAGCAGGCTGGGATGACGCAGGTCTGCCCCTTCCAGAATCAGCTCCGGACCGAAGCGGTAGCCCTGCTCACGCTTCTGATGTGACCACCGGTCATGTTCGGCGACGCCCATGTTGGCGATAGCACCCTCCCCCAACCGGACGGGGTCACTCGGGAGCGAACTTGCCGCCACGGCCCTCAGTCCAAGGGAGTGCAGCTTCAAAATGTCATCCCGCGCCTGGTCCCGATTCTGGGCTCGAAACCTCTCGTCGAGCTCGGCCCAGGGCCGCAAAGCAGGAAGGTTCGTCTGCTCGGCCTGCTCGGTCAGGTAGTGCTCATGGATCGCTTGGGCCATCACCTCGATGGTCTCGTCCGGGGGCATCTCAACCGGTCCGACGCCCCCATCGGACTCCCACACGGGCGGGATCGCCATCAATCCTTCGCACTGCAGCTCGTACAGCAGGTGGGAGGCGTCCTCTTCAAGGCCGGGCAACGAGCGGAGAAGCCGGGCCGTGTGCTGGTCGACGTACCTGGGCAGCCGGCCTCGCTCGGCGGGTTGCAGGTCCGATTCGGGCACCACGGTCCACCCCTGGTCGAGCAAGATCGCGACCGCCCGCCGCACAGCATCCGTCGACGGCCCAGAGGGCGCCTGTCCAGCGCGTCGCGTCCGGGCAGCAGCTATTCGGCCGAACGGTCCGTGCAGCGCCCCCGCCTTGGCCGCCGCCGACAGCGACACCTGGCGCAGGTCGACCGGCGAACCGTCGGCAGGGCATCCGGTCGTCGCCCACGGCAGAGCGAAGCCGTGCGTCGTCCACACCACGCTCCCCCGGCGCCGCAGCGCCGCCTCCATCGCCAGCCGGGTCGACATCTCCTCGTCATGCAGATCGATCACCAGGTGGTCCGGCGCACCCGGTTGGAAGATGTCGTCGATCCGGTCGACGACATCCACCACGACCCGATGGTTGTCAACGATCTGGGCCTCGCGCTCACTCCCACCGGGCCGCACCCGCAGGATGCATGGTCTGACGGCGCCTCCCCGAAGCGCCGAACGCGTGAAGGCCCGCACCAACTGGGCGGTCACCCGGTCACACGTGGGGGTGTCACCCACGATCGAGACGGCCCAACCCCGATCCGACCTGTGGGAGTCGGCCAACTCGTCGGTCACGCTGGCGGAGATCAACAACGCGTCCAGTTCCTCCGGGCAGACAAAATCGATGTCGGCGTCGGGCCGTTTGCCCGCCACCGCCACCGCCATCCGACCGCTTAGCTCGATGTCGTCCAACTCAACCACCAGGCTGCAGCCCGCCTCGGGGAGACCATGGTCGAGCGCTCCCCGCAGCGCCGACAACGTCAGGTCGTCCCGGCCGAGGGCCAACACGATCCGGCGTGCGGCCCGTGCCGGGGTGACGGCAACCCACTCGATCGGGGTGGGCGTCGCCGGCAATCCGATGACGGTCGGCCCTAAGGCCGAACCGTCCTGTCCGATATGCACGATCAACTCGGTGCCGTCGCCCAGTCCTCGATCGTCAGCAGAGCCCTGGAGGTATGGACGCACCCGCTCCGTCGGACCAACCACGAGCACGTGGCCCGATGCCCTCGACGCAGCCCAGCGGCGAATTCGCTGAGCGGAGCCCACCAGCAACACCTCCACCAACACGCCGAAGGTGACCAGCGGCGCCAACATCCGCGCAACACCGAGCTGCCATGGGACGGGCGCAACATCGGCACCGTTGATGAACAGGTTCATCGTGCCGTAAAGCCACTCCGGCCAGCCCAGCCCGACATCGGGGTGCTGCCCCGAATACCGGGCGAAGCCCCACCACCCGAACACCACGGTGACCAGTCCGACCAGCGCCAAGGCGGTTCGCCTCACCGCCACCGCATGGTCGCCCATGGAGCTCAGGCGAGCCAGCAGCACCGACCACCCACCAGCAGGCCGCAACGCCCACCCCGCCCTCATGGTGTCGCTTCCGTCAGCTGGCCCAGTCCGGCGCGGACGTGATGAGTTTCGATGGGGTTCAATTTACTCCCACGGTGTGCGGACAGCGCAGAGTTGGTCGGCCGAGCATTATTAGAAGGAGCACCCGTGGGAGCAGGAGTATTCGTCAGTTACCGCAAGGACGACGACCCCGGCTGGGCAGGCCGGGTGCGTGACTCGCTGGCTCACCACTTCGGCGACGACAACGTGTTCTTCGACGTCAACTCGATCCGTGCCGGTCAGCGTTGGGAGGATGCGCCATCGACTCGGCGCTGATCCAGTCGCAGTCGGTGATTCTTATCGTCGGCCCGAGGTGGTTGCGGTGCATCCAGGAACGGACCGCACGTCCCGAAATCGACTACCACCTGAGAGAGCTCACCATGGCACTCGACCGGGGGATTCCCGTTAACCCGGTTCGTGTCCACTCGGCGGCCATGCCAGACCTGGCGGACTTACCCGAGGAACTGAGGGCCAGGCTGCCGGCTGTCCAGTGGATGGAAGTGTACGAAGACCTGTTTGCGGCGAGCATGCAGCGGATCATCGCGGACATTGAGCATTCGACGGGACTCATCTCACCGACGGCGTACCTGCCGGACCATGTGAGTGTTGTCCTGATTAACACGTCCTCGAGCGCGTGCCCATGGATGAGGCCGAAAGGGCGAGGGACCTCTCAATCTGTCCCGGTGCGTGGTCGATACCCCGGCAGACCTTCGAGCCTCAGACACCGCAAGCCGAGTGCAAAGGCAGTTGCATGCTCCTCCGGCGTCCCACCAATGCCTATTCGCCCAGGCGTCTGAAGGCGGCGCCATAGCGGGGAAGCTCCTGATCGAGCACCCGGTCGAGGCCGGCCGCACGCGCCTTGATCACGGCGTCGGTCCGATCGAGCGCCGGCAGCTTCATCAGGATGTTGGAGACGTGGTTGGCCACGGTTCGGGGGCTGATCACCAGCGACCTGGCGATCGTCTGGTTGGCTTCGCCCCTCGCAAGATGGCCGAGCACCTCAAGCTCGCGGTCGGTCAGCATCGGGAAAGGCCGCTCCGCCACCGGAGCCGGATGTTGGTGGACCAGCCGTTCGACCATCCGGGAATCGAAGACGGCGCCTCCCGCGGCGACCGTGCGGATGGCGTGCGGCAGCTGGTCGGTGGTCGAGGCCTTGAGGATGTACCCCGACGCCTTGGCTTCGATCGCCGCGGCCAGGCTGGCGTCGTCCTCGACCATCGACAGCACCAGCACCACCACCTCGGGATGCCGTTCCAGCACAAGCCGGGTTGCGGTGATCCCATCCATGCCCGCCATGTTGACGTCCATCACCACCACATCCGGCCGGGTGGCCTCGACGACGGCCAGCAACGCTTCGCCGTCGGCGGCGTCGCCCACCAGCTCGAGGTCGTCCAGGGAGTCGAGCAGCGTGGCGATGCCCGTCCGGATCAACGCGTGGTCGTCGGCGACCACCACCCGGATCGTGGCGGGCTCACCCATCAGCTCACCGGCACCAGGCACGAGACGGTCGCCCCGCCGTCACCGCTGGCGATGTCGAACCGGCCGCCGAGGCGCTCGATGCGGTGCCGCATCGAGCCGACGCCCACACCGGGGGTGAAGCCACTACCCAGGCCGCCCCCATCGTCGCTGATGGTGAGCAACAGGTCACGGTCGCGTCGCAACTCGACGCAACAGGTCCGAGCTGCGGTGTGTCGCAGCACGTTGGTCACCGCCTCGCAGGCGACGGCCAGAACGGCCGATTCGATCGCGGCGGACAACGCCCCGAGGTCACCGATCGTCACCCGCATGTCCACCGGCCGAGCGCTGGTCAGGCTGGCGATGCGTTCCAGCAGCGCGTCTCGCAGCCCGGATGCGGCCACCACCTGATCGCCCAACTGGTTGATGTAGGTGCGGATCTCGTCCACCCCGTCCCGCAGCTCAGCCCGGGCGTCGTCCGCCAGCACCCGGGCCGTGTCGGGTCGACCAGCGTTCAGGTGATTGGAGATCGCGTCCAGCTTGAACACCACCGAGGTCAGCCGCGGCCCCAGCCCGTCGTGAAGATCTCGCTGGTACCGGGAACGCTCCTCGTCTTGAGCGATCAGCAGGCGGTTCCGGGCCACCTGGAGGTGATCCGCCGCCCGGCGCGCCGCCACGACGGCGGCGATGGCGTCGGCCAGCGAGTTGAGCAGCGGACGGTCGGCCTCGGTCAGGCCGTCGGTCCCCCGCCGCGCCGCAATCTGCAGTGTGCCGACCCGCTCCCCGAGGTGACGGAGCTCGAGCCGGTCGGCGGCGGGCAGGTCGGCGTCACCGACCAGAGCGAGCACATCGCCGTCAGCGGCCCTCACTGCGGCGCCCGGCAGCCGAAGCTCGGCGCAGATCGATGCGAGCAGACGGTCGAGGGCATCATCGGCGTCCGACGCCTCCGCCTGTCCGCGGCCGACCGATGCCAACACCGAGTACGGGTCGTCCCGCCGCCCGTAGAAGAGTCGGTTGACCCGGCGCCGGACCACCAGCGACAGCGGTCCGAAGGCAAAGACGGCCACCATCGCCCCCACCGTCGCCGGCAGCGGTCCGAACCCACCGACGGCCACGGCCGTGACCACCACCACCGCGCCGTACACCCCCAGTGCGACGGCCAACAGGGCTGCGGCCAACGCCGATCGCCGCAGCACCACCCCTGCCTCGTAGACGTCCCATTTCAGGATGGCCACCACCACCAGCATCTGAAACGCGAAGGTCGTGGTAACAGCTACGAACGGGCCGATCCACACCGGGAACACGACCACGAGTGGTAACACCAGCGAGCTGCCGACCGACAGAAGAAACACCCAGCGGTACTGACGCCGCTCGATGCCTGAGGCCCTCCACCAACGGGTGGCGATCAAGCCGAGAATCACCACGTTCAGCGCCAATCCCAGGACCAGATACGAGCCTCCGATCGAGTTGACGATGCCCTTGAGCCCCGGAATGCCCACCGGGTTCGGCGTGCTCACCGGGGCACCCCCGGGGTTGTCCGGCGTGGTCACGATCAGCCCCGGCCGCAACGCCGCAGCCAGCATCGAGACGCCCGTCGAGACCGCGACGATCCCGATCAGCAGCCGATCCAGCCGGCCGCGGGGCACCCGACGGGGAAACAGCACGACCACGACGGTGATCACGGAGTCGTGCACCAGCCACAGCCACGACACCACCCACATCGACCAGGCCACCAGCGCCCCGTGGTCCGGGTAGGCCACGCCGGCGATCCCGGCGGCCAGCCCGGTGACCGCCGTCGTCAGGCCCGCGACCAGGTACAGCCGGCCAATCCACATGCCGGGTCGGCGGCTCAGCAGCCACCAACCGGCCACGGCGAAGCCGGGGGTGAACGTGACGAAGATCCATTCGCCCACGAACTGCTCCGTCCCCTGTCGGACGCTCACGAGCACCAGCGGGATGGTGGCCAATGCGCACACGGACGTGACCGCAAGGGTCAGGACCCACGGCACCGGCAACGACGCAAGCGATCTGCGCAGCGGAGCCTCTCCCCCACGCAGCGGAGCCGCTCCGTGAGACAGCGCAGCTTGTACGGCCGGCTGGCCGTCGATGGTCATGTCGTCATCGTCGCACGGAGCGTGTCCGGTGTCACGGGAAAGGGTCACGACCCGACCGTGCAGATCTCACGGATGATCGGCGTCTGTCACCGATGACGGCGTGATCCCCTCCGAGGTCCACTCGGACCATGACCAATCACCTCAAGCAACGCAGTCAGCAACAACCATCCACGATCCGTCGTGCCTCGCGGCTCGGCACAGCCCTCACCGGTGTGCTGCTGCTCACCGGCGTCGCAGCATGCGGCGACCAGGACAGCGCGCCGCAAGCGCAGGCCGAAGCGACCGTCGCCAGGCCGAAGAGCGAGATCAAGCTGAGCGACACGGCGGTCGACATGCCCGCTCAGATGCCGGGCGGCCTGGTCGACGTGCAACTCGACGCCTCGCCGAGCACCAAGCGCAGCCACCACCTGGCCTTCTTCCGCCGAAACGACGGGGTCAGCGTGAAGCAACTGGAGAAGGCCAGCGACGCCGAGTTCGAATCCCTGGTCACCTACGAGGGCGGCAACGCCCAGGTGAACGCCGGAGCGTCGCAGGCTCTTACCTTCGACCTCGACCCCGGCAACTACACCGTGATCGACTTCGACGAGCAGCAGAACATGCTCATCGGGGAGACCACGGTGGGTGCCCGAACTCAGGGAGCCGCCGAGCCGACCGCCAAGGGCACGATCAAGCTCGGACCGGGCATGAAGATCACGCTGCCCAAGGGGTTCGACGGCAGCGGCGTGTGGAAGGTGGTCAACGACGACCCGTCCCTGCCCCACGAGGCGGGGGTCGGCAGGCTCGCTCCGAACAAGACCAGCGCCGACGCGGTCACCTGGGCCAAGGACTTCAATGGCCCGCCGCCGATCGAGACCGTGGGCGGGTTCGGGGCGATCAGCCCAGGACATCAGGGGTGGGTCGACCTCGGCCCGAAGCAAGCCCCGGGCAACTACCTCGTGTACTGCGCCCTGCCCGGCAGCGACGGCGTGCTCCACCTGGCCATGGGCATGGCCACCGAGTTCCCCGTCAACTGAAAGGACACGTCATGGTTCAACTCGCAGCACTGCTGCTCGGCTTTCCGGCCGGATACTTCATCCGTAACCAGCGCGTCGCCCTCGTGGCGATGGGGGTTCTCTTGACGGCGTTGCTCGCCGCCCAGACGATCGCGGTCGGACACGACGACCGCATCGACGCCATCTACTGGATGATCCAGGCGGTCACCTATGCGGTGGCGGCGGGCCTGGTCGTGTGGGGACACCACGCCTCGACCAACCACCGTGCGGCGACGCAACATCCGGTCGCAACTCGACGGTGACACGGCGGGTCGCTCAGGACCGAATCAGGCGCACGGTGAACGGGAGTTGCAGACGTCGGCGTCGCCAGAGGCTCAGACGCGCCGGCCCAGTTCGGCCTTGGCGACGATCGTTGCGATCCGTCGCCGGCGCGTCGAGTCCTGAGCGGCGCTGACCACCGACCACAGCATCATCTTGCGAGCGCTGGGGGGAAATCCGTCCCACGCGAGCCGGGCGGACGGATTGGCATCGAGCGCCTCACGCAACTGGTCCGGCTCGATCAGGTCCTCCACCTGGTCGTAGATCGTCCACCAGCCGTTGTCCCGAGCCACCCGAACCGCCCGGCGACCGGCCTCGGTCATCAGCCCGGCCGCCTCCATCTCCGCCACCCGCCGACGGTTCAGCCGGGTCCAGGAACTCTTCGCCCTGCGCGGGGTCAGCAGCTTGAGCCCGCGGTCGTCGTCCAGCGTGTTAACCGTCGAGTCGATCCATCCGAAACAGATGGCCTCCTCGTTGATTTCGGGGGACGGGCACCGGGGCCCCGCCGTCGGCGTCCGCCACGAACACAGCCAGACGCCCTTCTCCACCGCGTGGTTCTCCTCCAGCCAGGAACGCACCTGACCCCGGGTCTCGGCGTGGTAGATCCGATAGCCAAACTTCCACGTGACCGGATGGCTCGATGACGACGGCGACACGGTTGCCATCACCACAGGCTACGGGCCAGTCGTGGCCACCGAGCCGTGTCGGAGGTACTCACCGTCGCGCAGGAGCTGATTGATCCGGGCGGCCTGCCTGGTCAGGTGCTGACGTTCCGGCACGCTGCGGTCCTGTTCGGCCAGGGGCACCGGTCCGCTGACGAGGGGCCGACATGAACTTTCGCAGCTCGAGCCATTCGTGGCTTGGCTCGCCGCCCGCATCAGGCGCAGCGGAGAGCTCGCCGGCGATCTCGATGGCACGCTCCTCACTCTCGACGTCGATCACCAACCATCCGGCGATCAGGTCTTTGGACTCAGCGAACGGCCCGTCGGTGACGTGCGACCGGGGTGGTCGCACTCATCTTGATGACTGAGCCGCCCTTCGCTTCTCGACATCGTGTCTCAACAATGTGCGCCGATGCGCCCTCCGTCTAGCGACTGCGGCTGGAGGGGTGACAGTGTTGCCCGGTGGTCGTCCTCGAGCCCAGCCCGATGATCCCAGCCCGGTGAGCGACGTCAACTTCGTCGTCGTCGGTGCGGGCATCAGCGGCCTGGCCGTCGCCGACGGGCTGATCCGGGCAGGCCGCTCCGTCCGGGTGTTCGAGGCCGGACCCACCCTCGGAGGCCGAATTCGGTCCGTCGAGGTACCCGGCGGGCACGCCGACCTGGGCCCCGCCTGGTTCTGGCCCGGCGAGCAACGCGTCGCCCGTCTGGTCGACGAGTTCGGGCTGACGATTCACGATCAGTGGGCCACCGGCGACGCGCTCGTCGCGGCCGACGGGGTTGTTCGACGCCTCGACCGGCCGGTGATGCCGCCGTCCTACCGGTTCACCAACGGCGCAGTCGGTCTCATCGATGGGCTGGCGGGCCGACTGCCCTCCGGCACGGTGACGGTCGACTGCCCGGTCACACGGATCGAGCGAGCCGACGATCACGTCACCGTTCACACGACGCAGGGACCATCGACCGCTGAGGCCGTGATCGCCGCCGTCCCGCCGTCGCTCGCCATGGACAGCGGGATGATCGACCCAGACCATCTCGAGCCGTTGGTCGCCGAAGCGGCGTCGTCGATCCCGGTGTGGATGGGCGGCGTTACGAAGGCTGTGGCCATCTATCCCGAGCCGTTCTGGCGACAACTCGGGCTGTCCGGAACGGCCTTCGGCCCAGGCCAGCCGTTCGGTGAGGTTCACGACATGAGCGGCCCGGACGGCACACCCGCCATGCTTTTCGGGTTCGGCCAGGCGCCGCTGGCGGATCCCGTTGGGGCGTTCGCCGAACAGCTGACCGCCCTGTTCGGGCCGAAGGCCGCACAACCGGCTCAGGTGCTCGTCGTCGACTGGGGCCAGCAACCGTTCACTGCGCCAACCCGCCTCGGACACACCAACCGGTACGACCTGTACGGATCCCCGCACCTCACCAAGCCGAGCTGGGCGGGTCGGCTCCACTGGGCGTCCACTGAGACCGCCACCACCGCGCCGGGCCACATCGAGGGAGCCCTCGCCGCAGCCGAGCGAACCCTTGGGGCGTTTCTCACTCCCTGAGCGAGCCTGCGCTCTCGACCTGTGAGGCCAGACGACGTCGCGTCGCTCGACGGCGAAGATACCGATCGCCGCCGGGACGAGCGCCCAGGTGGCGAGCGCTGCCAGCGCCGCCGGTGTGCTGAGCCATAGACCGGCGGACGTCCGCTTCGGTCACAATCGCGTAAACCAGCGAGTCCTTCCTCGGCGTCATTCACACGAGGTTGTGCCGGACCGCTCGGCCAACAGCGCTTGAGACTGGACACACCACATGAAGATGCACGAACACCGTCACGCAATCTGGGCAACCACGCTCGTCGTCAGCCTGGCCCTGTAGGCCGCCGACGTCGGCAGAGCCGGGGGCAAATGCCTTGGCTCCGCTGCACACCGGCCCGCTTCGGGCCTTGGGCGAAGCGTTGCGGATGTCGAAGTCGAAGATGTCGGTTGGGTCCCCGCCGTCCTCGATGGCCGCAGCGAGCGCGCTGTGACCGAGGTACAGCATCATCAAGCAGCTTTCAGTCGGCGACCACCTCAAGCACGTCAGGGGCACGTTGAACAATCCCAGCATCCATTCCTACGGTGGTCTCCCCAAGCTGATGGTCCGCTCAAAAGGTGCCTGCGCAACGACGATGACGCAGATCTACCTGCCGTAGTTCAGCAGGGTCGTTCGTCGCCGTTGGCGTAGGGTCGCACGACGTGGGGACGACAGCAACCGTCTTGGCTATCGCCGCGCTGGTAGCGCTTGCCGCAGCCGTCGCCGGCCTGGTCCAACTCCATCGCGTGGCGCCCGACGTGGCACCGATGCATGACCCGGTCAGCGACTACGGCGCCGGCCCGCACGCTGCGTGGTACCGAGCTCAGGTCATCCTCGTCGGGCTCGCGTCCGTCGCCATCTGGTTTGGGCTGCGATCGGCCGATCTCGACGGCGACGACAGCACCTGGCTGCTCGTGTTCGCAATCAGCCGCCTGGCGATCGCCGGGTTCGCGACCGACCTGCCCGGGGCCGAACGGACCAGCACCGGCATCATCCACAATCTGCTCGCCGCCACGGCTTTTGGGTCCATCGCGATCGCAGCCAGCAGACTCGGCGGCGGACTCGCGGACAGTCCATCGTGGGTCTTTGCCGGCTCGTGGTTCGGATGGCTGGGAGCCTTGGTGGCGATCACCGCCGTGGCGCTGGCGGTCGCCTGGCTGGCTCCCTGCATCTTGCGCACCTACTTCGGCCTGGTCGAGCGGTGTTGGTATGCGGCGATGCTCGCCTGGCTGTTGGCCACGGCGGTTGGTCTGCTCGTCGGCTGAGCCGGCATGAGACCGCTCGTTGACGCACTCCCATCGGTGTTGACCGGCAAACCGTGTGGCAGCACCCCGCCACGATTGGGATTCGAATACCCCTGGGGGTATGATCGGAAACCGACCCTTGAGACCCCGCTCTGGAGTGATCATGGCCGAAACCCCCAACACCATCTGCCCCAACTGCGGGACCCCCGCCGCAGACCAAACCCACTTCTGTGCCTCGTGTGGCACCGAACTCCCGATGCAGGTCGAGCCCCAGGTGGACGGCGCAGCGCCCCGAGCGTGGTGGGTCATCGGCGGAATCGCCGTGGCTCTCATCATTGCGGGGATCGCAGCGTTGCTCCTGCTCCGCGATGACGGGTCTGTCTCCACCGAGGACGTCGTAGCCGAGCCAGGTGCCACCGAGACATCCCTCTCGACGACCACCGGGGTGCCGCCCGCCGAAGCTCAGCCCGCCGCCGGCGACACCGAAGAGACGCGGGCGCCGACCACCAAGGGTCCAGCGTCCACCACCACCCCCAGGCAGTCGCCGACGACCAAGGGTTCGCAGACGACCACAGCCGCCCCGAGCCCGACGTCAACGCCGACCACTGAACCCGAAGCGGCACCGACCGACCGAAGCGAAGTGGCCGCCGGACTCGTCGGTGACGCCATCGAGAACTGCGGAGGGCTGGGGTTTGTCGACACCATCAAGGGTTCCCCGACCGGCAACGACAGCATCTACAAGGTTGAGGCCCGCTTCGTGTGGGACGACTCCGACCCATTCACCGCCTCCTACACGGTCGACGTCGACTCGGGCAGCATCACCGCCGCCGATTCGGAGGCGGCGTACCTGGCCTGCCTGTGACGGGCAGTTCCACCTTGGTCGCTCAAGTTCGATGATCGAAACCATGCTCGACCATCTCTCCATTCAGTGCTCCGACCTGGAGGCCGGCGCCCGGTTCTACGACCAGGTTCTGGCCACCGTCGGCGGCCAGCGGATCATGCAGTTCCCCGGCGTGATCGGCTACGGCGTGCCGCCGATGCCCACCTTCTGGCTGGGGGAGCAGGCAAGGGGCGACGGCTTCCGCGAGAGCCACATCGCATTCGCCGCACCGGGATCCGGACGGCAACAACGTCGAAGCGGTCTGCCACTCCCCCGTCTAACACCGCCGAGACAAGGCCAGCAGCAGCGTGGGTCAGCGGTCGGTGGCCGCGCCGAACCAGGCGGTCAGCGCTGCGGGCAGATCATCCTGGCCGACGTCGCCGGCCCATGCGACGTAGCCGTCGGGGCGGATCAGCACTGCGGCGGGAGCCGGCACCTCGCCGATGACCGGCAGCTCCCAGGCACCGTTGTGCGTGGCGGCGACCACGGTGACCCGATCGGCCCACGCCCCGAGGTCGACGTCGCCCGAGCCGACGAGGTTCAACAGGACCGGCCGGGCCTCGTGGAGCAGACCGAACACCCGGATCCGTCCTTCGGCGGTGTCCAGGTCGAGGTCGGGCATCCGCCGTCCCAGCAGCGGGTGGCCCCCGCCCAGCTCGTAGTGGACGTCGAGGCCGGACAGCATGGCGGCCACGTGGCGACGTGGTTCGTCCATCTCGAGCAGTTCGCCCATCGCGTCACGCAGCGCCTGGTGCCGATCGTCGGGCTTGCCGAGCGCCACCTGAACCATCGCGTTGCGCAGCACTCGGGCGCCGACCGGGTGGCGCTCGGCCGTGTAGGTGTCGAGCAGGCTGTCGGGTGAGACGTCGTTGACAACCTGGGCGAGCTTCCAACCCAGGTTGACCGCATCCTGAACGCCGATGTTGAGGCCCTGGCCACCCTGCGGCGGGTGGACGTGGGCGGCATCGCCGGCCAGCAGCACCCGCCGGTCGCGGTAGGTCGTCGCCTGGCGGGTCATGTCGGTGAACCTGGAGATCCAGTCGGCGCTGCGCAGGCCAAAGTCGCTGCCGTAGACAACCTCGAGGGCGGCGCGCAGGTCGTCGAGGTCGGGGCGGCCGTCGCCGAGCTCCCGTTCGGTCAGCACCACGCGCATCAACCCGTCGTGACCGCTCGGGCCGATGCCGTGGGTGCCAAGGCTGTCGTGTCGCATCCCCACCTCGGGTTCGCCGTCCATCACCACCTCGGCGATGATCCAGCTGGTGGCTGCATCCACCCCGACAAAATCGATGCCGGCGGCAGTCCGGACCGTGCTGCGGCCACCGTCGCATCCCACCAGAAACTGGCTGCGCAGCACCCGGCCATCGGCCAGTTCGGTCTCGACGCCGTCGTCGTCCTGGACGAAGCCGGCCACGTCGGTCTGCCGGTAGAACGGCACCCCGAGCTCGTCGATCCAGCCGGCCAGGATCGGCTCGAAGTCCTTCTGCCACAACGCCAGCACGTAGGGGTGGCGGGTCGGGAAATCGGTGATATCCAGCCAGAGCCCGGAGTAGCCGAGGGCCGGGTGCGTCTGCCCAGCCTCGACGAACCGATCGACGATGCCGCGCTGGTCGAGCACCTCGAGCGTGCGGGCGTGCAGCCCGCCTGAGCGGGAGCCGTCCAGGCTCTGGTCCGCTCGCCGTTCGACGATGGCGACGTCGACGCCCGCGATCGCCAGTTCTCCCGCCAGCATCAAGCCGGTCGGCCCACCTCCTGCAACAACCACCGCATGATCTTGCGCCGACGCGTCGTGTTGATCCATCAATCGCTCCCCTGTTCTACCGGCCGAGCTGACTGCCATCGCCCGGCGGTGCTGCCGGCCGGCGAGCCCGGATCGGGCTCAAGGCAAGGTTGACGAAACCAGAAATCTGCACTTGCTACAAGCCCCCCGACACGCCCTACATTGAGAATGGCGGGATCGGTCAGCTTCAGGGACGGTGGGGGCAACCACGCCAGATTCATAAAAACAAACGTCCTGCGGTATCTGAGCGATACCGCAGGACGTTGATCAATCCAGATGCGGGGCCAGGCCCCGACGGCGTCAGACGACGAAGCGCAACAGGCCGGCCAGCGGGCCGCCTTGGGGGATGTCCTCGGCACGAACGGCCAACACCCTGCCTCCGGCGAGCAGCACCCGGCGGGCGATCTCGTCGGTCACTCCGTAGTTGCCGGCGCCCTCGGCGTCGGCCAACGTGACCGCACCAATGTCGTCAATGGTGCCGGGGACGCTGGCGTCGATGTCGACCAGCAGCGTGTCGACCGCACCGAGCGTGGACAGGCGGGCCAGGTCGGACGCGTCGGTTGCAGTGCGCCCTTGTCCGCTGAGGTCACCGAAACGCTCCGCCAACTCGGCGACCTGGTCGGCATAGACCTCGTCGAGGATCGTCCGGGCCGCGTCGGCCAGCTCGGCGTCGGTGCTGGTCTCGGGGTTACCGTGCTCGCGCTCGGCCACCAGGTGGGGGTAGGTGTTGACCGACCGGTAGAGCGCGGCCATCGGCTGGGAAGCCGCCAGGATCAGCGGCAGGTCGGAGCCGGTCAGCACGGTGCGCAGGGCCGTGTCCACCCTGCGGGCGTAGGCGCCCTCACGGGCCCGGACGACTTTGTTGCCCGACGACTGCCACGCATCCTTGGGCAGGTCCTCGACCCGGACCTCCACGGGGGCGCCCGACGGGCCGACCTCCAGTAGCCGAACTGCGCCCTGGGACAACGCCAGGATCCACGCAGCGTGGGGGAACGTCACCGCCCGCAGCAGCGGGGTGATGTGGAAGCGGTCCGACACCTCAACCATGGCGGTGAGATGGTTGGGCAACCGGTGGGTTTCGAAACGGCCCGGACTGGCAAAGATGGCCAGGCTCTCAGCCTGGTTGGCCCAGAACTCCTCAACGGCAGGATCGTCGCCCTCGTCATCACCCTCGGCGAGGTGCACCAGGTTGGCCTCAATGTCGGCCACCGCATCGGCATCGGCGCCGGCGGCTTCGAGTTGCTCGACCGCCTGACGGGTGAGGTCACGCAACACCAGGCGGTCCTGATGGGTTTCCTGGGTCACCCGGTGGGTCGGCAGGTAGATCGAGACGCAATGATCGGCGGTCGCCGTCAACAGCCGCTCGAGTTCGGGCCGGGTCGGAATGTCGGTATGCAGCGCCATGCGGGTGCGATCCCTTTGTCAGATTGGGGAATGGGGTCGCAACAACCTACTGGGTTCGTCACCGGCGCCCAGCTTCGCCGCCCAGCTGCGAGGTCGGAGTCCGCAGCATCCGGAGGTGCCGATGCTCACGTCGAACGGAGCGTCCCAAACCAACTGACATACTCGCAGACGTGACATTCGCGCCCGCTTATCACGTTCTCGCCAAGCCGACCGGCCCGATCTGCAACCTGGATTGTGAGTACTGCTTCTTCCTGTCGAAGGAGATGCTCTATCCGGGAGACCGGTTCCGAATGGCCGATGAGTTGTTGGAGACCTACCTCCGCCAGCTCCTCGAATCTCACCTGACCCCCGAGGTGACCGTCGCCTGGCAGGGGGGCGAGCCGACCATGATGGGTTTGGACTTCTTCAAGCGATCCGTGGAGCTGGTCGAACAGTTGCGCCGGCCTCACCAGCGGATCAGCTACTCGATCCAGACCAACGGTGTCCTCATCGACGAGAGCTGGGCGGGGTTCTTCAAGGAGAACAACGTGCTCGTCGGCGTGTCGGTCGACGGGCCAAGGGCCCTTCACGACGCGTATCGGGTCGACAAGCGCGGCGAGGGCTCGTTCGACCGGGTCATGGCCGGCTACGAGCATCTCCGGGCGGCCGATGTCGACGTGAACGTTCTGTGCACGGTCAACGCCGCCAACCAGGATCACCCGCTCGACGTCTACCGGTTCTTCCGTGACGAGATGGGGGTCAAGTTTGTGCAGTTCATTCCCGTCGTCGAGCGGACCACCCAAACCCTCCTGCCGCTGGCCAACCTCGGCTGGAGCAGTGCCAACAAGGAGAAACGCCCGCTGTACGTTCAGCAGGGGGACCTGGTCACCGAGCGAAGCGTGGCGCCCGAGGCGTTCGGGCGGTTCCTCACCACCATCTTCGACGAGTGGTCACGCACGGACATCGGCGAGATGTACGTCCAGCACTTCGATGCCGCACTGGCCAACTGGTACGGCGAGCCTGCCGGCGTCTGTGTCTTCTCCGAGACGTGCGGGTCGGCGGTGGCCCTCGAGCACAACGGCGACGTGTACTCGTGCGACCATTTCGTCGAACCGGACTACCTCTTGGGCAACATCACCGAGACGCCGCTGGGCGAGCTGGTCCGGTCAGATCGTCAGATGAGGTTTGGCCAGGACAAGCTCGACAGGCTGCCCGAGTTCTGCCGGACCTGCAAGGTCCGGTTTGCGTGCCACGGCGGCTGCCCCAAGAACCGGTTCACGCAGACACCGGACGGCGAGGACGGGCTCAACTACCTCTGTGGCGGCTACAAGGTCTTCTTCAACCACATCGACGAGTCGATGCGGATCATGTGCGACCTGCTGCGCGAGGATCGCGCCCCTTCCGAGCTGCCTGACGTACTCGCCGCCCGCGAGGCCGCCCTCTACAAGGACGCAAAGCGCAATGAGCCGTGCCCGTGCGGAAGCGGAACCAAGTACAAGAAGTGCCACGGCGGCCCTGTCACCCCGGCGGCGTCACCCGTCGCACTCTGAACCCGACCCGCCGGTCACACGCGCTTGACGTCATTCAGTCGATGACCACCAGCCGGCCGTCCGGCGCCAGGTCGACGGTTCTCGAAACATGTGGGTCCAAGACCACGTCCCCGCCGTCCGAGGCGCCGGATCGCCAACCGATCGCCAGCAGCCCCGCTGCCTGCGCCGCCGCGACCACATCGCCGAAGCTGATGGTTCCACTCAAACCGAGATCGGCGACCGTGATGAGCCTGAGTGATGGTTCTCCTGGCGCATACAACGACAGGAGGACCTGGCGGCGCTCAGGTTGTTCGGCCAACTGGGTCATGATGCGGCCGGCGATGGCGTCGCTCACGATGTAGTCATCCGCGCCCGACCGACGGGCGAGTTCGACGTTGCCGGCATCCCTCAACTCGACGATCACCCGCGGCCGGGGCCCGCTTCTCTGCTCAAGTTGCTGTCGGAGCAACATGAGCGCCAGCAGCGTTCTGCTGTCGGCCTCACCGGCGGTCAGCCCCCGCTGGTAGGCGAGCAACACGATGGAGGTGACCCGCCCGCCCTCGGGATCCTCGTTCAACTCCCAGGTGAGTCGAGGGCTCGGCGTCAGCCGCACCTCAAGGTTCTCCGAGCGGGGGACCGCAATCTCCTCGACGTCAAAGAGTTCGGGGTCGAACGCGATCTCGGCGGTGGAGCCAGGAGAGCAGAACTGACCGACCGAGCCGACGAGCGTGGCGCCGAGCCCGTTCCAGCCGACAACCACCAGGTGTTCAGCAGGCTGGGGAGTCGCTACTTCGTGGTGCGCGGCGGGCTTCGCTGCCGCAGCGGCAAACGACAGTGCGCTGGGGACGGCAGGACCCGCGTGATCGGTGATCATCACCAGACGGTCACCCTCCTTTGGGGCGGTCGCTCCATTGGGGTTGAGCGTGACCACCCCATCGGTTCCGAGCAGGCCGATTGGGCGCACGGCGCCGAAGCGTCGAACGATCTCAGCGAACGGAACGCCGACAAGTTCAGGCACCTCGACCAGGTCGATACCGCATCCGCGGGCATCCATCAGTTCGTCAACGATCCCCCGCAGGCCGGGCTCCCGAAGGAAGTAGGAGGTGAGCCGCGCGATGGTCACCGTGGTCACCACCGGGTGGACGTCTCCCCCGCAGGCACGGGCAAGACGCTCGGCCATCGCCGGCTCCTGCAACTCGACGATGATCGGCATACGGTCAAACCCGCCGTTGGCGGCACCAACCGCCAACACGGTCTTCACCACACCGGTGTCGTTGTCGGCATCGTCGTCGGCCATGACGATCACGGCCCGTGCGTCCTGGACGCGAACCATCTCCAGGTCGCCGACCGTGTCGGTCTCCCCGGACCTGACCACCAGCCGACTACTCCGAAGCCCGGCCGCATGGGCCGCTGCGGCCTCCCGAAGCTCCCGCGGCTCCCGGTTTGCCAGTACAACGATGACGTTGTCACGACGGGCTCGATCGGCGATTGCCAACTGCTCGATGAGCACCGGCAGCCGTGCTGATGTACCCAGGATCACGATGTGGCCCGTTTCGACGACGGTGTTCTTCCCCCGTTGCATCTGCTCAACCCGTTGCTCAACGCCGTTGGCGATCAGTCCGATGAGGGTGCCCGCAAGGAGGAGCCCCGACAGCGTGACGATCAGCGCAATCGCCCTCGGCCCCCAACCGACGTCGGCCGCCATGGTTCCGGAGTCGATCGTCCGCAGCAGGCTTTGCCAGGTGTCCTCCCCCCAGCTGCGATCTCCGCCGCCTGAGAACGTGACCCGGAAGATGGCCATGATCGCAGAGCTGGCCAGCACCACCATCGTGGTGACGCCGGCCAGCCAAAGAAGCACGGCCCAGGTGCCGCGCGACAACAGGTTGTCGACCCGATAACGGATCAGCGACCGGAGGCCGCCGGGAAGCCTGTCCGGCCGGTCTTGGTCGGCATCTTGTGCCATCGGTCATCTACCTCGTCTCGCACGTGACCGTAATGGTTGCGCTGTGTCCGTGAGAGTCTGGCAACAATCCGTCGACCCGCGTGCGCTGCCGGGCACCTGTTGGAGCCGATCCGAGGGGACACTCGATGACCAAACCCGTGGTTGACACGGATGACGATCTGGACACCAGGGCCCGCAATCGGTCGTTGTGGTCTCAGGTCAATGCCGACTTCACCGATACCGACGCGCAACAGATGTGGACGCGGTCGGGCGTCTCCTGGGGCCTGTTTCGACAACCCGAGGGCTCACTGCAACTGCTGGGGGATCTCACTGGCTCCGACGTCCTCGAGATCGGGTGCGGCACCGCGTACCTCTCGGCCTGGCTGACCCGAGCAGGCGCACGGGTGGTCGCGCTCGACCTGAGCCCGGAGCAGCTCGTGACCGCCCAACGCTGCCAAGACCGGTTCGGGCCCCACTTTCCCCTTGTCGAGGGCGACGGGGCCACCCTCCCCTTCCGAAACGGTTCGTTCGATCTTGTAGTGAGCGAGTATGGAGCCAGTCCCTGGTGTGACCCGGCCAGGTGGCCGCTCGAGGCGGCCCGAGTGCTGCGACCCGGTGGGCGGCTGGTGTTTCTCACCAATTCCGTACTCGCAGCCATGTGCGTTCCGGCCGAAGGTGGTCCTGCCGGCACCACGCTGCTACGCGGCGCGACCGACGTGAACCCGGTGAGTTGGCCTGGGGGAGGCGTCGAGTACCACCCAGGCCACGGCGAATGGATTCGCCGACTCGCCGAAGCCGGACTTGTGGTGGATGCACTGCACGAATTGGAACCACCCGACAAGGGACCCGACCACGAGTACTACGAGATCGTGACGCGGCGTTGGTCGGAGCGCTGGCCGGCCGAGGACGTGTGGGTGGCACATCGCCCGAGAGTCGTGCGCTCGCGCTGACCGGGGTATAACTTCCGCACGAGCGAAATGGAGCCCAGATGACCAACACGAACACCCACGCCCCGATCGACTTCCTGTTGATCGAGTTCCCGCTCGCAGCGGACGCCTCTTCGATGGCTGCGGCACTCTCAAACCTGGTCGACCAGGGCACGATCGTTCTCTTTGACATCGCGCTGGTGTACAAGGCCGGCGAGGCTGACTTCGGCCGACGGGACCTGACCGCGGACACCACACTTGCGGCGTTCGTCGGAGCCCAGTCCGGACTCTTCGACGACGAAGACATCAGCCAGGCCATCGGCGCCATGGAAGCCGGCACGCAGGCGCTGATGGTGGCGTACGAGAACTCATGGGCCATTCCATTCGTGGCTGCTGCGCTCGACGCCGACGGTCAGGTCATCGCGGGCGGACGCATCCCGGCATCGGTGGTCAACGAAGCGCTCGACGCAACAGAATCCCAGTCCTGACGAATCCCCACCCCGACGAGAGGACCACAACATGCCAGGACTACTCAGAGGTATCGTCCGAACAGCGGCCGTAGCCGGAACCGCCACCGCTGTGAGCGGTCGGGTGCAGCGCCGCCAGGCCGAGCGCTTCGCCGGTCGCGACGCAAACATCTACGCAGAACGTGAGCAGGCTTACGAGCAGCAGACCGCTCCCCCGCAGGCCTCCGCCGCGCCGGGCCCCGCTCCATCGAGTGAGCCCGACACGCTTGATCAGTTGCAGAGGCTCGGCGACCTCAAAGAACAAGGGATCCTCACCGAAGCAGAGTTCTCTGCACAGAAAGCCAAGATCCTCGGCCTCTAATCAGGCCGGCGGTTGGCTTCCGTCTGAGCGCGATCTTCATCACCGGCCGATCGCCGGTTGATCGCGCTTGCCAAGAAACCACCTCCCCTGTGTCGTTTCACCCCAACTGGGTGACGGCACGGCTCCGTCAAATTCGTAAGTTGCCCTGAGCGCCCATGACGAGTGGCGCCTCCGTGTTCCCACAGCTACGAAGGGCAAGGCTATGAACGATGTCTCCGAGGAAGAGCTAGGGCCGATCGACTACATGGTTGTGGAGTTTCCAGCCGGTACGTCCAACTTCAGCGGGGCGATGGCCGCCGAGCTCGCGGCCCTCGCTGAAGCAGAACTCATCCGGGTGCTCGACCTGATGATTCTCACGAAGGACCAGGACGGCAACATCGAGGTGCTCGAGGTTGAAGACCTCGAGGGGACCGGTGAGCTTGGTTCGATCGAGGCGGATCTCGCGGAGATCCTCGCATTCGAAGACGTGGAAAACCTCGCTGCAGCGATGGAACCCGGATCAACGGCTGGTGTGCTCATTTGGGAGAACACCTGGGCGGCGCCCTTCGCAGTGGCCGCTCGGCAGTCGGGCGGACAACTGATCGCCAGCGGACGCATCCCGACCCAGGCGCTGATCGCCTCATTCGAAAACGATGACAACGAAGGAGCTGAGTGACATGCCACTACGACCCGCACGACGCAGACGACGAGGTGTGATCGGCGCTCCAGTAGCGCGAACCGCCGCAACCGTAGGGACCGCAGCCGTGGTCGCCCGAGGCGTACGACGCCGCGGTGACCGGCGTGAGGACCGTCGCCTCGGCCGACGCTGACATCCGCGTCGGCTCACGTCACAAAGCAAGCGACAAGATAAAGAACACCAACGAGCACGGGACTTCCAGAGCAAGGTGGCCTCATGCTGAGACCAATGAGGTCAGTGATTGTTGCGTCGTACTATGCGCCGGCGCCTCATTCGTTTACCGATGTTTCTGCCGGCGCGTCCACACCCACGCCCGTGGCCGGGCTCGTTTAGCTCCGGTTTCCGTCGTCAGCGGCGTCTTGCGTTGTGCAGATGACCGACCACGAAATCCTCCACTCTGGGCGATGCCCGGGACCTGGCACATCCTTACTCTGAGCCTGTGCAGCCCGTTGGAATTATCGACGTCTGCTCTGCCAATCGGTCGAGGTGCCCGGTGTCATCGCATGCCGTCACCCTCGGCTTCCAACCATCGAGAGGAATTCCACCATGTCCAACAAACCCGTCACCGTTGCGGTCGCCACCTATGCCAACAAGGCACTCGCCGAGCAGGACTTTGATGCCCTTCACGGCGTAAAGCACGAGGGCCAGATCGACCACCTTGCGGTCGCTGTCGTCCGGAAGGACGCCGACGGCAAGCTCAGCATCGATCGGCACAACACGAGCGCCAAGCATGCGGCTTGGGGCACCGGAGTGCTGGGCGGCGCGCTCGCCGTCATTTCCGCACCCTTGGGAATCGTGTTCCTTGGCCCCCTCGCCGCCACGTCCGCCGTGTGGGCGGGCGTGGGTGGTTTTGCCGGCCACTTCTGGAACAACATCCCCAAGGATGAGGTCCGCAAGATGGGCGACCTGCTCGAGAGCGGTGATGCCGGTCTTGTCATCGTTGCCGTTAACCCGCAGGGTGTCGATATCGCCGGTCTCCTGACCAACGCTGCGAGCGTTGTCAGCTCGACAGGTATTGGCGATGCCGACGGCGCGCTCGACCAGGCCTTCGAGACCGCCGAGGCGTAACTCCCGCGGTCGAACCCCTACCGGCTTCATCAGTGATTACGGTTGAAGCCGGTAGGTGGTGCCGCCCAGTTTCCGGCGCAGAATACGAACAAGGTCGGCGTTCCGCTCGGGTATATCTGGAGCCAGGCCAACAAGGAGTGCAAGCGAGTGCCCAAGGTCGGTGTTCAGCGGGCTCACTCTCGCCGATGGCTGCTCAGGGCGGGCCGGTCGGTGCGAGTGTTCGAAGCCCGACCCTACCTCGGTGGTCGGATTCGATCCGGCGAGGTGCCCGGTGGTCACGCCGACCTGGGCCCCACCTGGTTCAGGCCCGGGGAGCAACGGCTCTCCCGCCTGGTGCCGACCTCTATCCTTCGGTCGCAAGAACCGCAACGTCGATGCCGGTGTGGATGGGCGGTGTCACCAAGGCCGTCGCCGTCTATGTCGTCAACTGGGGTCAGGAAGCGTTCACCACGCCAACACGGTTGGTCCCAGCCCCCGCTACGACCTCTTCGGCGCTCCCCACCTGGAGGGAGCGGCTGCTCTACATCGGCACGCCGCGGCAAAGCGCACCGTCGCATCGCAGAGTGCCGGGAAGATTTCCGCGTCGGGAGTCTCTCTCGATTCGAGGCGGAAGACGCTGATCCATCCGTCGAAAAGTTTCGTGGCGCTCGCGCCCGATGGTGACGGACGCCGGGGAGGTCTCGCTTTCGGACGTCGCCCACTCCGAACGGAGCATCTGCTGTGCGATGACCGCCGTAGGCCCTCAGTTCGCCACGCTGCGGCCCCTGAACCTCAAGGGCGGAAATGAGCACGTCGGGCGGGCCAGGGGCTCGAACAATCTCAAAGCAGTCCCTGTTCACGTGGTGACCTGAGATCCTGACGTAGCGGATCCCTCCCGGGATACCACCGGGCACCACTCCCTCGAAGGCGTGGCACACGTACCCGTAGTCATTCGACATCGAATGGAGACAGTGAGCGTCGACCACCATGTCGTGCGCCAGGCAGGACTGCGGCAGGTAGTCATCGACCTGGGTGTTCTGGACGGCAGCAGACCGTGGGCCCGAGAGAACGCATGGAGCAAATCGGGCGCCGGCGTGTTGCGTGCCACCTGCAACTCGCCCGCTCTGGCGATCTGAGATGAACAGAAATCAGATCGTGGTGCTCGGAGAAGCCGGGCGCATTCCGGCACTGTCCCGCAACCGTGGGTCCGCGGTTCAACAAGTGTGGCCGCCGTACGCGATCGACGGCCGGCCCGAAGCACCTCATCAAGGGAGAGCTCGGCATTTCCTTACATTGCCCCTTGTGTCATGCCATTAGGGCTGGCATGATGAAGAGATCATTCGGCAGTGTTATGCCGGGAATTCCGGTGATTGCCTCAGGGGATTGGAAATACATCATGAAGTCGCAATATCGCCATCTCGGAATTGGGGTGACGACCTTGGTTGTCGCCGTCGCCCTCCTGGTCGCCGGTTGCGGGTGCTCCCCCGCTCCCGTCAAGCCCAAGGCCGAGGGGTCGGGATGCAGCGGCCTCAAGAGCACCATCCCCGCAGGCACCTGGTACGGCGGCGTCAAGAGTGCATCCACCACCAAGACCATCTCCTTCGATGTCGTCTGCCTCTTCAACGGGCCCAATGCTGTTGCGGCCGCCATCGAGGACGGCAAGGACCCCATTGACGCCCAAGACTTTTACATCCGCAACCAGTCTGCCGTAGGCCGAAACGTTCCGGTGTGCAGCAACGCAAAGGCCTACGCCCCCAAGTACCTCAACGGTGACGGTTACAAGCAACTCACCATCAGCAACTATCTGAAGCAGGTGAAGGGCACCTTGAACGATCCCTCCATCTACTCCTACAGCGGTCTGACCAAAATGACGGTTCGATCGAGCGGAGCCTGCGCCAGCGTGCTGACCCAGGTGTACACGCCATAGCGCTCGGGACGTTTGGTGGTTCTCCTGATGTTTGTGTGGGTGTTCAGGCGGCCTGAACTTGGGTCGGGTGGGGGCCGGGGACTGGGTGCGATGAACTGCGGCAGCTGGGACCGTTGGACCTGGGAGATCCAACGGTCGAGAAGCCACCTTGAGTCATCAAAGCTGAGCGTGTGGTCAGCAGAGTCGCCCGAAGCGCTTCTTTGAATTGGTAGGCACGCCAGATCCCCCGCCCGAACCGTTTGATGTCGGTGAGTTGGGTGGCGTGGTTGTCTGTGAGGTTCTCAAGGGTGACCGCTGCGCAGTCTTTCGCGCCCCAGATGACATCACCGGTGCCGTGATCGACAACCAACGTCAGATATTTGTGGTCGCGTTTCCAGGAGATCTCATCGACACCGATGTGGACGAGCCCCTCGATGCGTGAGAGGTCCGGTGTCGGTGATAGGCCGCAGACGTCGAGGTGCCGCCGGCGTGATGGTTAGGGGCGGTGTCAGACAGGCCAAGAAGACGGTTGAATGCTGTGGTGACGCGGGAGTGATCTCCGTTCGATGACGGTCCTAGAACAACCCTGATTCCGCTCCCGTCACAACCGACCGATGAAGCCCGCGTCTCACCGCCCTACGGGCCGCTCGCTCCAACAGATCCGCCGTTCCTCAGCCTGAAATCAGGCCCACACGAACGTCAGGAGCTTCGGTTTGATCAGCCGGTGAATGCGACCGGCAGCGGGGCGGCGATCGGCACTCCGTCTTCGACGGATGCCGGTGCGTTGTCAGTGGACGACGGCGCGTCGTCGGACGACGATGGCGCATCGTTTGAGGACGACGGTGCGTCGTCGGCGGACGACGGCGCGTCGTCGTCAGACGACGGCGCAGTCGAGGAGGGCGGTGCTTCTGCACAGTCGGCGTTCCCGACCGTGAAAGCACCACCGACGACGGGATCCCCGTTGATGGCGAAGTCTCCGGCAGAGAGTCCGCTGGGAGCGTCCTTAGTGACGGTGGCGCCTGCTCCCACAACAAAGGTGGAACCGGCGACGGTAACCACGACGTCACGGGTGCCCTCGTTGGTGACCGTGTTGGTGACCGTCACGGATCCGGGTCCGGTGTCACCAGAGCACGCCGGGGTGTATTCGACCGTGTATTTGGAGGGCGGGCTCAAGCACGAGGGAATGCTCACTGGAATTTCCGCTGGGGTTGCGCCGTCGACTCGGATGGAATCCTGAAGACCGTTGCCTAAGGCGGCTTCGGGGAACTCGATGTAATCCAAGCCGCCAGCGGGGACGGACAAAGTGCTCCCAAGTGCAGAAACCTCGATCGTGGCTGCACTGTTGTTCTTTATCACCAACGTGTAGATCGACAGTTCGTTGATGGATGGGCAGGTGCCGGAGATATTGAGCGTGTAGGCGGGCGGATCTGCGGCGCCGGCAGCATTCGGCATGACCAGTGCCACGAAACTGCACAACACCGCTGTGACCGCCAAAGGGATCCATCGACTTCGGCTTGCAATGCGGTTCATGTATCTGCCTCCGGTGGCCTCGCCCCAGTGGAGGGCTCGCTCGTTGCCACGCTAACAACTGGGACCGACCCCGACAATTTTTCGGGTAGCGAATGGACCTGCCCTTTGCCGCTCGATCTCGCCATAGTTGGTTTTCGGGGTAGACCTGGATGTTCCATCAACCGACGGAGGACAGACGATGGGCGACCGCAACTTGAATGACGAGGGACCAAACCCGTTCGTCACGAACATCGAGGCCGACACGCTGGCCAACGACAACTACCGCACGACCCGCTGGACCGGGTCCAACATCCAGCTCACGCTGATGAGCATTGAGCCGGGCCGAGACATCGGCCTCGAGGTCCACGAACACGGCGACCAGTTTCTGCGGGTCGAAGCCGGACGGGCACGGGTGCAGATGGGCCCGTCCGAAGATGACCTGAACTTCGACCGCGAGGTTGGCGACGACTGGGCGATCTTCGTGCCGGCGGGGTCGTGGCACAACATCACCAACATCGGTGACGACCCGCTCAAGGTCTATGCGATCTACGGACCACCCGAGCACCCCCACGGCACCGACCACGCAACGAAGGCCGAGGCCGACGCGGACGAGCACCACCACCACTGAGCCCAACCGAGATCCCCGCTGTGCGCCTTGGGGGTTCATCAGCCGACCGCGGGTACCGTGCTGCTCGGCTGAAACGAGGAGGCTGAGATGAGCGGGAACCGGCGAACGGCGACACGGCGCGCGGTTGGTTTGCTGTTGGCGACGGTGCTCCTCGGCGCCTGTTCCTCCGGTGAGGGCGACGAGGCCGCTTCGGCCGACAGCGGGGCCGCCTCGACGACGGCCGTCGCCTCCGCCCCGACATGCGAGCAAGGCGCCACGACCGACGACATCGAGGTCGAGGCAGTGGCCAAGCCCGCCTACGACCGGGTGATCACCTCGTTCGACGACACGAAGATTCGAGTGCACTGGTTTCCTGCGCCGGGCGCAGCGGACAAGCCGGCACCAACCGTGCTGATGGGCCCGGGGTGGTCGCTGGCCGGAGCCACCCAGGACAGCGACATCGAACTGTTCGGGGCGCTCAGCATCGGGTCGCTCAACGACGACGCCTACAACGTGCTCACCTGGGACCCGCGCGGCTTCGGCAAGTCGGGCGGGGTCGCCTCGGTGAACGACCCGAAGCGGGAGGGACGCGACGTGCAGATCCTGCTCGACTGGGTGGCCGAACAACCCGAGGCGGAGCTCGACGCAACGGGTGACCCCCGGGCCGGCATGATCGGAGCCTCCTACGGCGGCGGCATCCAGCTGACGGTGGCCAGCATCGACTGCCGAGTAGACGCCCTGGTGCCCAACATGGCCTGGCACTCCCTCAAGACCAGCCTGTATCCCAACAAGATCGTCAAGGAGGGCTGGGCGGGCAAGCTGGTGAGCATCGGCGGCGACAACCTCGACCCACACATCACCAGCGCAGCGAAGTCGGGGCTGAACGGTGGCACCCTGAGCGACGAGGACTACCAGTGGTTCCTCGATCGGGGTCCCGGCGACCAGGTGTCCAACATCGGGGTTCCCACGTTGTTGCTGGCGGGAACGGTGGACACGCTCTTCGCCCTGCAGGAGTCGGTTGCCAACTACGAGAGCCTGTCTGCGGCCGGCACCCCGGTGCACCTGATGTGGTACTGCGGCGGCCATGGCGTCTGCCTCACCAGCGACGGCAACACCGACCGGGTGACCGAAGCAACGACCGCATGGCTCGCCCGCTACCTGAAGGACGACACCTCGGTCGACCTGGGCAGCCCGGTGGAGGTCGTCGACCAGAACGACCAGCACTGGTTGGGCGACGACTACCCCACCGCTGACCAGCCCGGCTCGGGGACGGTCACCGGTAACTCCGACGGCTCGACGTTGAAGCTGACCGCCGACAGCCAATCCGGGCCGCTCCCAGACGGTGCGGGAAAGGGCCTGCTCGGCGGGCTCGTCACGACGATCACCCCGTATCCCGTGGCGGCCGACCAGGCGGTTGAGGCCAAGGTGACCGCCAAGGGCGACGTGCTGGTCGTGGGTGCCCCCAAGCTGACGATGACCTACTCGGGCACCACCCCGGGCGAGGCCTCCACCCACGTGTTTGCGCAGCTGGTCGACCCCGAAACCAACACGGTGGTCGGCAACCAGATCACCCCGGTGCCAGTGACCCTGGACGGCGAGGAGCACACCGCCGAGGTGGATCTGGAGATCATCGCCCAGCACATGTTGGCCAAGTCATCGCTCACGTTGCAGGTGGTGGCCTCGACGGGTGCCTATGCCAAGCCCGAACTCGGCGGCGAGATCGACGTGTCCTCACTGAACGTGTCGCTTCCCACGACCACGGAACTCACCGAGGCGTAGCGGTCCAGCCGGTTACGGACCGCTAATCGAAGCAGCCCACCTCTTGGGGGCCGCCATCGAAGCCAACGGATATCGACGTCTCCGACGACGTCAACGGGCACTCCGAGTACAAGCCGAACGTCACGCTGCTTTGAGGCTCGTCCTTCGCACAGCTTGCGCTCTGGCCGGATCATCTCGTGAGCGATCCGGATTGTACCGCCGTGCTCGTCTACGCGGTGGCTCCCGTTGGACCGACGAGCACGACTTGGGGGCTCGACCAGCCCCGGCTGACAACGGTCCGGTCGAGCTCGGCGTTACCCATCACTTGAGCCCGGAGTCTTGCGTCCTCGGTGAGCAGTCGATGTCCACCGATGATCGAAGCCGCAACGATCCACTTGTCGTTGTGTGACAACTTTCTGCTGGTGCACGCCGAGAGACGGCCGAAGCACTCTGCATCAACTTCGGACGGCCCCGGCGTTCGACCGAGCCGTTGCAGTACGAACTCGAGCGTCTGCCTGCGCTGATCGGTGCTCGCTGCGCCAACTGCTTCGGCCCGAGCGACCCCCTCTTCGAGCTCGGCCAGCGTGGCGATGTGGATCAGCGGAGTCGCTCCGGTCGAGCGGACAGCGTCGCTGACCCCAGGAGTCTTCCGTTCAAGCCAGCCGAGCACGGCCGACGTGTCGAGCATCAACGCCACAGGGCGTCTCGGTCGGACTGCGCAGCAACGTCGTCGTCCTTGGCCTCGAACAGTTCGTCGTACATCCCGGTGTCGACAGCGGGCAACCGGTCGGCGTCTGCGAGAAGCCGTTCGATCTCCTCGACCGGCTCGGGCACCCGTAGCTCTGCCACCCTGGCACCGCGCCGCGTGATGAAGACCTGGTGCCCGGAGTCAAGGGCATCAAGGAGCGAGTTCGTGTTGTTGCGAAGTTCACGCATCCCAAACTCTTTGACGGCCATATTCCAAAATGTAGCACCAAGGATACGCAGGTGCTACCACTGTCACGACCCGAACAGTTGGCCAACTGGTGGGTTCCAAGTGGCGAGCCATGTCGCCCGCCGAGAAGTCGGCACGCGACGATGGCCTTGGACGCGATCGAACTCCCCTGGGTTCTCGGCAGTTCAATGGCCACAGGCCAAATGGGTCGATACCCGACGGCTCAAGGATTCAGGTCCAGTCGTTCGATCCGGCGCTCCTGAACGGCGTAGATGAACGGACCTGGCTCCTGGCACGCCGCTGCAATCGCATCCAGGTGGTTCAGATGGCGCTCCACCATCTGTGCGGCAGTCAGATCCTGGCGTGTGATGCAGAAGCATCGGACACCGAAGGCTTGAACTGCTTCGCGCTCCACCGCTCGACCTCGAATGCGTGCATCCTTCATGAGCTCAGCCCAGCCCTCGGTGCCTGCCAGCTCCAGCCAGTCGACATCGGACACATCTTCGTCCGAAGGAATTCCGTAGTGCTCTGCGAGCGTGACGAGACGCAAACCGGAGTCTCGCAACAGCCGCGGAACCTGGATCCTCCCAAGGCTTCGATCAAGGAAGAGGTCAGGCAGCCCGTCGGGATGCGACACGCAGGGCGTCCTCAAGATCGTCAATCGGGACGCCGAAGTCTTCCGAGAGGTCGGGCAGCGACTCGCCCGCTTGGAAGCGATCGATCACATCGCTGACTTTGGCCCCTCCGCTGACGAAAACGGGCTGGCCGAAGGACCGCTCGGGGTCGACCACCACTTGTCGGTGTTGATATCCGGGCAGATGGAGGAGACGTGCGTACCCATCGTCCCCGTAGTCGATTCGTTGCAGATAGTCGCTGACGGTTTCGGTGAAGACTCGCTGGCCATTGCGAAGAACAACCAGGTCCCGCGCAGCCGTTGTTGCTTCAGCCGCCTCGTTGCTCTGCTGGGCGAAGTCGAACAGCACCTCGGCACCGTCGGAGTACAACCGCTGGCTCGCCAAGGCGTGCTCAATGCCAAGATGATCCTGCAGCGCGAGCAGCGCCGGACGGATCCGCTGCATCGGAACACCGGTCTTCCGAATCGCTGCCAACACCATGCCCTCGGCCAAGGTGATGAACGGCACAGAGGCTCCGTCTGCGCTGGTTGGCGTCGAGAGCACCGGCGCGCTGCTGACTGGCTGCCGGCCGAGAGCATGACGGACGTACCCCTTCGCCCAGCTTGAGAAGGTCGTGTTGGCCACGCCCAAGAACCGCGCTGCCTCAGCCACCGAGTAGAGCGGGACGTCGAAGCGGAGATCACTGTCGACAACAGATATATCGAACCTCCTCAGGTAGCCAATCCTGCCCAGCCGCAGGGCCTTCAGATTATCCCCGAGGGTCCGCAACCGACTCGGTGAGGCGTTGCAGCGAGGCGAGCGCTGGCGGACCCCAGCTGGGTTGCCCGCCGGGGTTACCAGCCGTGGCGACGGCAAGGCTGCCGCTGGCCCGCCAGATGGCCCAGCCCCGGGCTCGACGCCAGGTCGCCTTGTCCGCAGCCAGCGGGCAGGCCGCTCGGAAGTGTTCGATTGCTTCGTGATCGGGAAGGAGTATCCAGCAGGCGGCCAGGTCGAAGGCCGGATCGCCGGTGCACAGGTCGCCGAAGTCGACCACGCCACGGAGGTCTCCGTCCGAGGTGAGCACGTTGGCTGGGTGCAGGTCCCCGTGGAGCCACAGCGACTGCCCAGCCCAGCGGGGTGCGGCCACGGCGTCGTCCCAGATCGCACGGATGACGTGTGGATCGGGGGGTCGGCTTCTGCTCGGTCGTCGCGATTGCAGCGCACGCGTCGGTCACCGCCTTGAACATGAACTGCTGCGCGGCCCCTTTCACGGCGTGCGCCAGGGGTCCGCCTCTCACGCGGTCTTCTGGTGCCTCGGCGGGGGCCGGCCGGTGCATGGCGGTCAGGAACGTGGCCAGCGCATCGGCAGCCGGAATACTGCTCGTGACCGGCGCAATGTCGGCGGGCATTTCCGAAACCCACGTGGTGACGATCCACGGGTGGGGGTATCGCTGCGATGGCTGACCGAGCCGTAGCGGTACGGGGACCGGAAGGGGCAACACCGGGGCAAGGACAGGCAGCCAGGTGTGCTCGTTGAGCAGCTGCGAATCTGCACTGTTGGTCTGCCGGGGGATCCGGACGACGAGGTCATCGCCGAGTCTCCACATCTGGTTGGACCAGCCGCGGGCACCGAGTTCGAGAGGTAGGTCAGCCAAATCGGGATGCTGATCCCGCAGCAGATCTCGGACGAGGTCGGCAGTCAGCTCGATCTTGGCCTTCTTGCGGAACCGATCGAGAATGGCCACGCCCGAGAACGCCAACCGAGCGACGAGTGCGGGCCTGTCGTCACCCAGGGAAGCTCAGTCGTGCCAGGCAGAGTGCGGGCAAGGGCGTCGACAGTCTCGGCCTGACCGCTGGCCGATCACGCTGTTCGGCGTCGGACCTCGTCGGCGAAGGCCGGCACCCCGGCTCTATCGAGTACGTCGAGGACCTGCGACAGCGTCTTCGGGGCTCGCCGGTTGGCCGACGCCTGTCGAGTGAGTTCTCCGATGACCACCCCAGGTGCGAGGTCAAGCAGGTCGAGGAGGAAGGTGTCGGGGTGTACAACCTCGAGAGCAAACGGCTCGACGCTGTGGTTTGGAAAGTCGCTGGTGTTGAAGGTGACGATCGCTCCGGCGTTGGCTCTCACCGCGGCGGCGAGAACGTGACGGTCTTTGGGGTCGCAAGCGGAGCAAGCTGTCGCGTAGATGCGCTGGGTAGAGGACGCAGGTGTCGAGCACCACCGCGAACGTCACGATGGCTCAGCGGGTGCGTTTGGGAGTTGCGGTGCTCTCATAGAGATCGGCTTCATCGGCGATCCCGACCATGCGATCGAGTGCGGCGCGCCGCTCGTTCGATGCCCGCTCGCGATACGCGAGAACATCGGCGAGGCGGACCCGGCGATGACGGCCGGGCTGTTCGAAGGGAATTTCACCCGACTCGAGGAGCTTCACGACCGTGGGACGGCTGACGCCCAAAAGATCAGCCGCCTCCTGAGTGGTGAGACGCTGGTGCACCGGAACGACCATCACCGCTTGGCCTTGGGCCATCGCGTCGACCAAATCGCGCAGCACCTCGAAGACCTCCGGCGGAAGCACTAGGTGCTCACCATTGGGGCCCCACAAGGTAGTGATCGGCTCCGCGCCGAGGCTGCCGAGCATCGCCGCAAGCGCCTCCAACGGCTCAGCGGGCGGCAGCACGGTTCGTTCAACCGTTGGGGTCGCCATCTCGGATCTCCTCCTCAACCTCCCACCACTCTATTGCCAATTCGAAATAATCGCAACCGGCGGGTTCGATAGTTGTGCGACTGGGCAGATGGCTTGGGTCGACGGAAAGGCGTTGCGCCATCCCGGCGTATCGACTCTGCGCCGTCCTGCGTCAGATTGAGCACCCAAACCGGCCGGAGTGCCACCATGGACGCTCACGACCTGGGAGCACCGCAACACCATGACCTTGGGTGATTCGAACTGTCACCGTCCGCTCGGTGCTTGCGCCAGCAGATATCTGCGAGCCTCGGCCCCGCAACCGGCGGGTCGGCTCCAGTCCCGGTACAGTGGTGGCATGGCCATTGCCAAGGTTGTCCAAGTGCGACGCATGTCGGATGTCGACAATTCGCGGCAGTTTTGGATGACGCAGCCCGCAGCCGATCGCTTCGCAGCCATCGAGGAGATTCGCGCCGAGGTTCATGGATGGACCGATGAGACTCAGCCGCGACTTCAGCGAGTTTGTCGAGTTCTGCGAGGCACATGAGGTTCGGTACCTACGGTCATCCAGCTGGGGTACCCGCCCAATCGGATCGACCTGCTCACCGAGCCCTCAGGCGTGACTTTCGAGGAGTGTTGGAGTCGACGCGAGCGAGTTCAGCTCACTGACGAGCTCACCATCAACGTCATCGGCTTCGGTGACCTCATCGCCAACAAGCGCGAATCCGGTCGGCCTCGCGACTTGGCCGACATCGACGACCTCGGAGCTCAGCAGTGATGCGCTCCTCCGGAGCTGTCGCGTAGCGCCTGGCGTGGACCGCTGTGAAAGTCCGGCCGGCAAGCTGCGTAATCCCGGTAGCACCGTCCCAGCTGGCGCTGTGGCGCCGACGTACCCGGGATTGAGCACCCAAACCGGCTGGAGTGCCACCATGGGCACTCACGACCGGGGAGCATCGCCACACCATGACGTCGGGTGATTCGAACACCATCCAGAACCACGCCGCGTTCATCTGGTCGGTCGCCGACCTGCTGCGCGGCGACTACAAGCAGTCCGAGTACGGCAAGGTGATCCTCCCCCTCACCGTGCTGCGCCGCCTGGACTGCGCGCTCGAGCCCACCAAGCAGGCCGTGCTCGACCGGGCCGCGCAGCTGGCGGGCAGGAACCACAACCTCGACCCGATCCTCCAGAAGGAGGCCGGCGAGCAGTTCTACAACACCTCCCGGTTCGACTTCGCCACGCTGGTCGCCGCCCCTGACGACCTGGCCGACAACCTCAAGCACTATGTCGCCAGCTTCTCCACCTCGGCCCGCGACGTGCTCGACAAGTTCGACTTCACCACCCAGATCGACCGGCTGGATCGCTCCAAGCTGCTCTACCTGGTGATGTCCAAGTTCGCCGAGGTCGACCTGCACCCCGACAAGGTCTCCAACCTGGAGATGGGCTACCTGTACGAGGAGCTGATCCGGAAGTTCTCCGAGCTGTCCAACGAGACGGCGGGCGAGCACTTCACCCCTCGCGAGGTGATCCGCCTGATGGTCAACCTGTTGTTCATCGAGGACACCGACCTGCTGACCAAGCCGGGCATCGTCAAGACCATCTACGACGGCGCCTGCGGCACCGGCGGCATGTTGTCGGTGGCCGAGGACCGCCTGCGCGAGCTCAACCCCGCCGCCAGCCTCGAGGTGTACGGCCAGGAGTTGAACGCCGAGACCTACGCCATCTGCCGCTCCGACATGATGTTGAAGGGCCAGGACGCCACCAACATCGCCTACGGCAACAGCTTCTCCGAGGACGGCCACCCCGGCCTCAAGGTGGACTACTCCATCCAGAACCCGCCCTTCGGCGTGGAGTGGAAGAAGGTGGCCGACGCCGTCAAGGACGAGCACAACGATCGGGGTCTCGCCGGTCGCTTCGGTGCCGGCCTGCCCCGCATCAACGACGGCAGCTTCCTGTTCCTCCAGAACGCCATCTCCAAGATGAAGCCGGTGGCAGACGGCGGCTCGCGGGTGGCCATCGTGTTCAACGGCTCGCCGCTGTTCACCGGTGCGGCCGGGTCGGGCGAGTCCGAGATCCGCCGCTGGATCATCGAGAACGACTGGCTGGAGGCCGTCGTCGCCCTGCCCGACCAGCTGTTCTACAACACCGGCATCTCCACCTACTTCTGGATCGTCACCAACCGCAAGGCCCCCGAACGTCGGGGCAAGGTGCAGCTGGTGGATGCCCGCAACTGCTTCGTGAAGATGCGCAAGAGCCTGGGCGAGAAGCGCAAGCAGGTCAGCGACGGCCAGATCGCCGACATCGTCCGTGCCTACGGCGACTTCACTGAGGTCGATGGTGGCGACGCCGCCGACACCGACCCCAAGCCCAAGCCCAGCGTCAAGATCTTCCCCAACGAAGCGTTCGGCTTCCTGCGCATCACCGTCGAGCGGCCACTGCGGCTTCGCTGGGAGGTGACCGACGAGGGCGTCGAGGCACTCCGGGCTGACAAGAAGTTCGCCAAGCTCACCGAGGACGACCAGAACTCGATCATCGCCGACCTGGGCCACAGCATCGGCGCCCACGCCACCGATGAGGCGTTGCGCGACCTGGCCAGAACTGCGCTCAAGCGGGCCGACATCAAGGGCAAGCCCTACGAGAACGCCATCGTCGACGCGTTCGCCATCCGCGACCCCGACGCCGACCCGGTGACCGACAGCAAGGGCAACGTGCAGCCCGACCCCGATCTGCGTGACAACGAGAACGTCCCGCTTCCCGCCATGTCGGTCACCTACGAGGCCGATGTCGACGCCCGGCTCGGGACGATCGAGTACCGCAGCGCAATCGACGACTACATAACCGCCGAGGTGCACCCCTACGTGCCCGACGCCTGGGTGGACCACGACAAGACCAAGATCGGCTACGAGATCCCCCTCACTCGGCACTTCTACACCTACACGCCGCCCCGTGCTCTGGAAGAGATCGACGCCGAGATCAAGCAACTCGAATCCGAGATCCAAGAACTCCTCGCCGAGGTGACCGAGTGAGCAAATGGCCTCGAGCGCAGATCCGCTATGTCGCCCATCTCGGCACCGGACACACGCCAAGCCGTTCGGTTGAGGAGTACTGGGATGACTGCGACATCCCATGGCTAACCCTCGCCGATGTTGGACAACTCCGAACTGGCACCGTCGATGTGGTGTCGAGCACGAACGAGAAGATCAGCGAGCTTGGTATAGCCAACTCCTCGGCCGTCGTGCATCCGGCAGGGACCGTGGCGATGTCTAGGACGGCGTCAGTTGGCTACTCCTGCATTCTCGGTGCGGACATGGCTACGAGCCAGGACTACGTGACGTGGACGTGCGGGCCTCGCCTGTTCCCGAAGTTTCTTCTGTGGGTATTACGTGGCGAACGAGAGACGATCATCGGTCGTATGCAGGGGTCGACCCACAAAACCATCTACATGCCCGACGTCGAGCAGATGTCGACGCCCCTTCCACCCGTTGACACGCAGAAGGCGATTGCCGAGTACCTCGGCACCGAGACCGCCCGCATCGACGCCCTCATCACGAAGAAGCGCCGCATGATCGACCTCCTCGAGGAGCAGGTCCACGCTCAGGTCTTCGCAGCAGTGAGCGGCAGGCTCACCGCCGGTTCCGCTCCACGCAAGCACACACAGATCCCGTGGTTGGACACCATTCCGAGCCACTGGGGTAGCCCATGGCTCGGAGCGAACCACACTACGCAGTTGGGCAAAATGTTGAGCGCCTCGGCGGCAGCTGGACCGGAACAACATCGGTACGTAAAGAACACCAATGTGCAATGGGATCGGTTCGGCCTCACCGACCTTCCGACCATGACGTTCGATGCGAGCGACAGGATCCGCTGCAGTCTGGCTAAGGAAGACCTTCTGGTATGCGAAGGCGGAGAGGTGGGTCGAGCGGCGGTCTGGCCCGGGGCCCCAAAGGACGTCTTCTTTCAGAAAGCTATTCACCGGGTCCGTTCGATTGGCGAGGCAGAGTCCAGGTACACGATGTACTGCTTTTGGGCAGCAGCAGACATGAACGTTTTCGCAGTCGAAGGCAATCAGGCAACCATTGTTCACCTAACCGGAGAGAAACTGCGCGAGCATCGCTTTCCGTGGCCCCCGCTTACTGAACAGCGGGAGATCGTGCGGCGTCTGGACGAATCACGCGTGAAGATCGAAGCCATGGTTGACCGGTTGACCCAACAGATCGAACTGCTGACCGAGCGGCGGCAGGCGTTGATCACCGCCGCTGTGACTGGTGAGTTGGAGATCCCGGGGGTGGCGGCATGAGCAACGTGGACGAAGCTGCGTTCGAGCAGTTCATCTGCGACTGGCTGGTGGGGTCTGGCGGCTACAACGCCGTCAAGGTTGGCAACCCGAGGGACCCGCAGCCTGACTTCGACGTGGTTCGGGCGCTGGACACCGCCGAGTTGTTCAACTTCATCGGCGCAACCCAAAGCCTCGAATGGGACAAGCTGGTCATGCTTTACGGCGGCGACGTCACCAAGGCGCAGAAGGGCTTCGCCGACCGGCTGGCCAAGGAGCTGGAAGTTCGCGGCACTGTAGACGTGCTGCGGCACGGCATGGTCGACCTGGGTCAGACCATCAAGCTGGCGTTCTTCCGTCCGGCGTCCGGCCTGTCGCCAGAGCTGATCGAGCGCTACGGCAAGAACCGGCTGACCGTCACCCGGCAGCTCCCCTACGAGGCGGGCTCCACCAAGACGCTGGACCTCTGCCTGTTCGTCAACGGGGTGCCGGTGGCCACTGCCGAGTTGAAGAACCACCTGACTGGGCAAACGGTGGCGCAGGCCGTCGAGCAGTACCGCACCGATCGGGATCCCAAGAACACGCTGCTGAAGCGGGCGGTGGTGCACTTTGCCGTCGACACCGAGCAGGCGGCGATGACCACGCGCCTGGCGGGCAAGGCGACCCGGTTCCTTCCGTTCAACCGGGGCCACGACCTGGGTGCGGGCAATCCGCCCAACCCGGACGGGCACCGCACCGCCTACCTGTGGGAACGGGTGTGGCAGCGCGACGCGTGGCTGGACCTGCTGAACCGCTTCGTCCACGTGGAGCCCACACCAAAGGGCTCGAAGAAGCAGGCGCAGCTGACGATCTTCCCCCGCTTCCATCAGTGGGATGCGGTGCTGGCCATGACGGCCGCCGCCCGCAGCAACGGCGCCGGTGACGACTACCTTGTTCAGCACTCGGCCGGGTCGGGCAAGAGCAACACGATCGCCTGGCTGGCGCACCGGCTGTCGTCGCTGCACAACGACGCCGACGAGAAGGTGTTCGACAAGGTGGTGGTGATCACCGACCGGCGGGTGCTCGACAAGCAGCTGCAGGACACCGTTCACCAGTTTGAGCACGTGCACGGCGTGGTGCAGCGCATCGACGAGGACTCCACCCAGCTGGCCGAGGCGCTCACCGGCCAGCAGGCCCGCATCATCATCACGACGCTGCAGAAGTTCCCCTACGTCACCGAGAAGATCGACTCGCTCCCCGACCGCACGTATGCGGTGATCGTGGACGAGGCCCACAGCAGCCAGACCGGCGAGTCGGCCACCAAGCTGAAAGAGGTGCTGGGTTCGGCGGACGGCGCCGCGGCGCCGGACGAGCTGACCGACCCGGCCGAGGATGCGCTTGCCGCTGCCGTGGCCGCCCGGGGCAAGCAGCCCAACCTGTCGTTCTTTGCGTTCACCGCCACACCGAAGGCCCGCACGCTGGAGCTGTTCGGCCGGTTGGATCGCGGCACTGGGCGGCACGTGCCGTTTCACCTGTACTCGATGCGTCAGGCGATCGAGGAGGGGTTCATCCTCGACGTGCTGGCCAGCTACGTCACCTACAAGACCTACTGGAACATCGAGAACACCACGCCGGACGACCCCGACTTCGACCCGGGCAAAGCCCGCGCGGCGATCGCCAAGTTTGTGGCGTTGCACGAGCACACGCTGGCCCAGAAGGCCGAGGTGATCGTCGAGCACTTCCGGGAGAACGTCGCCCATCGCATCGGGGGCATGGCCAAGGCGATGGTGGTGACGTCGTCGCGGGAGCACGCCGCCCGTTATGTGCTGGCGCTGCGCAAGTACGTGAACGACAAGGGCTACACCGACGTCGGGGTGCTGGTGGCGTTCTCGGGCACGTTGGATCTGGACGGTGGCACCGAGACCGAGTCGTCGATGAACGGCTTCCCCGACAGCCAGACCCCCGCCGAGTTCGACGGCGGCGAGTGGCAGATCCTGGTGGTGGCCGAGAAGTACCAGACCGGGTTCGACCAGCCGAAGCTGTATGCGATGTACGTCGACAAGCCGCTGAACGGCCTGGCCGCCGTGCAGACGCTGTCGCGTCTCAACCGCACCTACGACCGCGACGGGATCCGCAAGGACGGCACGTTCGTGCTGGACTTTCGCAACGACGCCGACGACATCCGGGCGGCGTTCGAGCCCTGGTACGGCGAGACGGTGGCGCCGCCCACCGACCCCAACCTGCTCTACGACACCCGCCATGCGCTCGACGAGTTTGGGGTGCTGTGGCCCGAGGAGATCGAACGGACCGTCGAGCTGCTGATGTCCAAGGGGCCTGGGGTGACCGGCCGGGTGCACGCCGCGCTGGCGCCTGCGATCGACCGGTTCACGCACAACCTGGACGACGACGAACAGGAACGGTTCCGCGACGCACTCAACCGCTTCGTGCGCACCTACGCGTTTCTGTCGCAGGTGGTGGCGTTCACCGACATCAAGCTGGAACGCGACTACCTGTACTGCAAGGCCCTCGCCGCGTTCGTGAAGGCCGACGGCTCGGTGGCGGTGCACCCCGACGTGGAGCTGACCCACCTGAAGCTGGAGCAGACCTTCGAGGGGTCGGTCACCCTGGACGGCACCGTCGGCGAGGTGGTGTCGATCTTCGGTGGCACCGGCAAGATGCACGAGCCCGAACCCGAGCCGCTGTCCAACATCATCGCCATGCTGAACGAGCGCTTCGGCACCAGCTGGGACCCCAAGGATCGGGTGTTCTACGACACGGTCGCCGAGAAGCTGATCGAGCGCAGCGACATCCAACAGCAGGCGTCAGCCAACAGCCCCGAGAACTTCGGGCTGATCCTGGCCAAAGAGTTCCAGTCGGGCGTGCTCGACCAGCTGGGCACCTCCGAGGACATGGCGCTGGCCTACATCGACAACACCGAACTACAGGGCGAGGTGCTGAAGGCGTACCTGCCGTTCATCCAGGGGAAGGCCAAGGTGGCCCATCAGGAGCACTGCGACGTGGTCGAGCTGCTGGGGTCCGATCGCGAGTCGACGTTCCTCGAGTACAAAGCCACCCTGCGCACCCATCAGGACTCGGGCGAGACGTTCAAGCCACTCGAGAGCGCCACGCTGAAGACGATCGCTGCGTTCATGAACGGTCGGGAGGGCGGCACGTTGCTGATCGGCGTGTCGGACGACGGCACCATCCACGGGCTGGACAGCGACTACGCCAGCCGGTCCAAGCAGGACCAGGACCCACGGGACTGGTTCCAACAGCACCTGTCCAACATCGTCTCTACGTCGATGGGCGATGCGGCGGTCACGAACGTGCGGGCACAGATGCTCCACGTCGACGGCCACGACATCTGCCGGGTGCAGGTGGACCCCTCCGGGTTCCCCGTCGACGCCACCGTGATCAAGCAGAAGCCCGGCGGCCCCAAAGAGAAGGTCACCGAATTCTACGTGCGCGGCCTCAACGGCACCAAGGCCCTCGACGTGGTCGAGAAACAGAAGTACATCGCCCAACGCTGGCCCGGCACCCCTGAAGCCTCCTGATGTGAGGGTCGAGGCGAGTTGCGCTCATCGCCTGGGTTGGTCGGGAGGGGGTGGTATTCGGGGAGCCGGCAGCTTCTCAGAGGCGGACCCAATCACGCTTGTCACGAGGCTTGCGATCACGTCAAGCTCTCTGCGTGAGGGCTCGACAAGGTCGGCCGGGTAGTTGATGTCGTGGCGCAGCTGCCGCAATTGATCGAGTTGTGCGTGGCCCGTCGTGTCCACGATCCCGATGGCGAGTGCGTAGTCGACGACTGCCTCGTGGGCGCCAGGAGCGTTGCGAAATCGGTATCCGTTGAGGGTGGCGATCGCCGTGACCGAGAGTCGGGCGGCTTCGTGGAAGTTCGACACGGCCGGCAACGACAGTCCCGTTTCGAGGCCGAGCTCCGCAAGCGTCTGGAACGAGCGTGCTTCTAGCAGGGTTCGACGGGCGGCTGATCGGTTCTCAGCACTCCGAGCCACCAATTGATGCATCTGATCGCGTTCGATCGCGGCGAGTGGAACCGGCCGGTCACCTCGCATGTTGGCGCCTCAGCACCGGGATCGAGTGCTGGCGCAGTTCGGCAAGTCGTTCGTTGTCGGGTTCGACGACGAACTGGTCGATCTTTGCACCGGTGCTCGCTTCGAGCCGCAGCCGTTCCTCGGCGAGATCGAAGCGAGTGAGGGAGTCGGCGACGATCGCTATGTCGATGTCGTTTGGCGGAGGGCCGGAGATGCCGTTGACGCGATCGGCCCATGATCCAAAAATGAAGACCTCGTCGATCTCGGGACGGCCGTCGTACTCGGCGATCAGCACGGGAACGATGCCTCCTACATACGCCAGCAGCTGTCGCAGGGCCGGGGCGAATGGCAGGTCATCGGCCGGCACGGCGACCTGGCCGGTACCGACGATCTCGGTTCGGATGAGTCCTGACCCTTCCAGCCTGGCGAGTTCGCGGGCCACGGTCGACTGCGGAATGCCGAGTCGCCGTGCCAGTTCCGCGCCGGTTGCCGGCACGCCGTGAAAAATTTCAGCGAGTAGCCGCATCTGTTGTGCTGACCTGAACAGCGGTAGCAGGGCAGAACTCGGCATCGCCATGCGGCGCAACATACACCCGCATTATGGGTAGATCAACCCGTAATGTGGGTAGCGGCGACCCGACCGGGTTCACTCATCAAGCAGAGCCCCGGCGTACCAAGGAGAAGGTCACCGGGTTCTACGTTCGGGGCCTCAACGGCACCAAGGCCCTCGACGTGGTCGAGAAGCAGAAGTACATCGCCCAACGCCGGCCCGGCACGCCCGACGACGCTTAGGAAGCCGCTTCGACGCTACCTGCCCCGCTCGGAGGACGACGGAAGATGCCTTGCTCGTACGCGTCAGCCTCCGCTTCCAGCGCGTGGGTCGTGGCATGGCGACCATCGATGATGACTGCCTGGCCGTTCGGGTCATAGAGCCGACCATCCGAGTCGGCGAGCATGTCGCCATAGGGATAGAGCGGGTTCGACGGCGTCGGTTTGGGTGCGGTCTTTGTGGAGCTCATGAGGGACCTCGCAGTGTGCTCGGGCGGAGCTTCATCGAGTGAATCACCCGGTAGCCAGTATCGGTCGTGAGGTAGACGATTTCCAGTAGCTGTCCATCCCGGGCTGGACCGATGACCAAGATGCGCTCAGCGGGCCGGGCTGGTGGCTCCGGCGCTAAGGGCCAGTAATCAAGCAGAGCCCGGCGGCCCCAACGAGAAGGGCACCGAGCTCTACGTGCGCGGCCTGAACGGCACCAAGGCCCTCGACGAGGTCGAGAAGCAGAAGTACATCGCCCAACGCTGGCCCGGCACTCCCGACATCGCCTGACGAGCTCCTCACTTCCGGGCGCCGCCAGCGGCCCCGGGTACCACGTCGGTCTACGCCTGACGCTGCGTGTACCTACGATGCCGCTGGCATCGGCCCGTATTTCTGTTGTGCGGCCCGCTTGCTCACTCCGAGCATGGTTGCGATCTCCGACCAGCTCCGGCCGTCCAACCTTGCATTCCGCACGACCGCCCAGAGTTCCTTATCTACAGCATCGCGCCGGTCGACGACCTCGGCGATGGCCCGCAGCGAAGCGGTATCGACCTCCTGGAGATCTTCAAACTCGACCGAGTCCGCCCACGCTTCCAACGCCGCCGCTTGATCTTCTCGTGACTTTGTCATGGCCTCCACATCATCGGTCTCAAAGGTGCGCCAGTGGTTTCGATAGGCGTGGATCATGTCGTGTTCAGCGACACCGTGCTTGCGTGCGCTCGCCACATCCTGATGCGAACAACCGTCGATCTCGATCCCGAGCTTCATGCCGAAGCCCAGGCCTACGCGCGGCGACGCCGCCGCGTGTCGCTGAGTTCGCTCGTCAACGAGGCGCTCCGCAAATCGCTTCGGCCCGTGCCACTGGTGGAGCGCGACGCTGTGACCGGCTTGGGCGTGGTCCAACTCGGCTACCCCGTGAGTTCCGAAGATGTAGCGGATGCCCTCGACGGCTGACGCGCTACTCCTCGACGCCAACGTGCTGATCGCCGCCACCATCGCCGATCACGAACACCATGAGCGGGCGCGCCAGTTGCTCGGCGACAGCCGACGATTCGCAACCTCCCCATCGACCCAGGGTTCACCGATCCGGTACCTGGTTCGAGTCGTTCTGCGATGAGCTCACTGCCCCTGCGGAAGCTTCATGCCGAGGATGGCAGATCCACCACGAACAGGATGGCAGATCCACCACGGGTACAGTGGCAGATCCACCACGTCAACGGTTGAAACACCCTAGGTGCCTGATGAATCTGCCTTCTTACCTCGACCGACGAGCCGCCCCTTTGGTGACCGAGGCGCTGGGCGACACGCGCGTGGTCGTCGTGATCGGGGCACGCCAGGCCGGCAAGAGCACGTTGGTCCACGAGGTGTCACGAGACATCTCCAACGTTCGGGAGCGCCGCCTGGACCGCCCCAACGAACTCCAGGCGGCGACCGCAGACCCGGTCGCCTTCGTTGAGCATGACGGCCTGCTGGTGGTGGACGAGATCCAACGAGCTCCTGAGCTGCTGCTTCCCATCAAGGCTCGGGTCGATGTTGATCAGCGCCCGGGCCAATACATCCTGACGGGCTCTGCGCGGCTGCTCGGGTTGCGCAACGTTCCCGACGCTCTGGTCGGACGCACCGAAACCGTGGAGCTGTGGCCATTCTCTCAAGGCGAGTTGGATGGATCGCCCGACGAATGGGTAGACCGCGTCTTTGACGTTTCGCCGGACTGGCGGAGCCCGGAAGTGTTGGAGCGCACCGACTACTTGGAGCGGTCCGTCCGGGGAGGCTTTCCCGAAGCCGTCCGTCGGCAGGGCCGCCGTCGAGAGCGATTCTTCGAGTCCTACGTCAACGATCTCCTCGACCGGGACGTCACCCAGTTGGCTGACATTCAACGCCGCTCTGATCTCCATCGGCTCTTGAGGCTCGTAGCAGACTCGATGGCTCAGCCGATGGTGATTGCCCGAGTGAGCTCTGCCCTCCAACTTCCCGAATCCACGACCCGCCGCTATCTCTCACTGTTCGAGGAGGTCTTCCTGATTAAGCGGTTGCCCGCATGGTCGGCCACCGCCACCAAGCGGGCATCGCGGACGCCGAAGACGCTGTTCGTCGACACCGGTATTGGGTCGCACTTGGCCGGGCTGGGGCTCGGCCGTCTGCAACGGGATGAGGCGCTGGCCGGTCCTGTATTGGAGAACCTGGTGCTATCGGAGCTTGCCAAGCAGATTTCCTGGTCGTTAACCCGGCCATGGCTTGGTCACTATCGCACCCGTGACGGGGATGAGGTCGACGGTGTTCTGGAAGCCCCGGACGGACGCATCGTTGGCATTGAGGTCAAGTCCGCTAGGTCGGTTCGGTCCGAAGACTTCCGCGGTCTCAAGCACCTTCAAAGCCGAGTGCCCCAGCGCTTCCATCACGGCGTGGTCTTGTACACCGGCGACGAGGTGCTGTCGTTTGGGGCTGGACTCACCGCCCAGCCGATCAGCTCGCTTTGGGCCTGAGCTGCTGACCGAGGTCAAGGCGCCCTTGCTACTTGAACCCGCGTATCGGCTTCGGCTCGTGACGCGCTCGTCAGTTTGTGGAGCTTCGGCTAGTCAGTTTGTGGAGCTTGCTCGGTCAGAGACCAAGCGCTGCTCGCAGGCGGGCGGGACTCATGCCGACGGCGCCATCGTCCACCTCGGGGAACGAGGCCAGAAGCCGTATGAGGTCCTCGCGAGCGATCGGGTCGGCGGCAGCTTCCCGGGGCGTGCGGCCACCCAGCGCCGGAATAGTGGAATCCAGCCATTCCGTTTCGTAGGTCGCCATGTGGGCCTCAATCGCCGCCCGGATCTCGGGGTTGGCGAGCATCTCGGCCTGATTGGGCAGCTCGGGCGGATCGTTCTCGTCGAACTCGTCCAAGGCGCTCACCTTGGTACTGAGGTGGACCGCATCCGGAACGTGCTCGGCGATCAACTCCAGGAGTTCCCCGGCCCGCTCGACCGAGTTGGTGCTGCCCAACATCGTGTCGCCGTCCAGCTGGATCGACGCGACGAGCGCATTCGATTGGTTGGCGGTGTCCCGCACCAACGTCCAGCTGTCTCCATCGTCGGTGAGACCTGCCCGACCCAAAGCCTCAGCCACGTCGGCGCCGTCGGGCAGCGACCAGGTGACTTCGGTCGGCTCCATCTCATGGCCATCGGTGTTACGGATTTCCGGCGCACGGTGCATCGAACCGAGCAACTCCATCAGGGCGTCGGGGTCCTTGTCGTCAAGTACCGACAACGCAGCCTGCACGAGATCTGGTCGGAGCGCCATAAACCCCGAGAATGCACGGTAGATGTCCCCGACCGGCAGAGGGCGACCGATCAGGAGGCTACCGGGCCTCGACATCGGGTTATCGTCCACGTTGACGACCTCGATCATCTCGCCGGTGCCAAGATCGCGAAGCTCGATAGAGCCCGGACTGGTCGATTCGACCTCGAACACTGTGCGGTCGACCAGCATCCACTGCTGAGCGAGAAGCACCTCGTCGTCGGGGAGAGTCGATAGTCGTCCGTCAAGGAAGCCCTGCTCGAACTCCTCTTCGTGGAGCACGACGTCGGAGATCAACGGCGCCTTGATCATCTCGGCCCAGAGTGAGGGTTCGCCCATGACATCGGTCAGAACCCCAGCGAGCGAATCGATCTCGTCGTCCGCCTGCTCACGCGCAAATCGAACCATCTTGTGATACAGCCAAAGTGAGCGATCTTCGATCGGGTGCAGCTCGCGCCCGAGGTGACACACCTTGTACTTGCGGCCCGACCCGCATGGACAGCGCTCGTTGCGGCGAGCCATCGGCGGCGGAGTGTTGTCCGCCCAGACCTCGATCTCGTCCTGAAGGTCGTCGATGACCTTGCGGTAGGTGTGCGGCAGCAGGGTGAGCTTGGGGAGGTCTTCGACCAACCGTTCGGCTTCCCGCAGGAGCTTCTGTGCCTCCTTGGCCTGGCTGCGAGCGATGGCGAGCCGGGCGCGGTCGATCAGTACCGGGAGGTAGCCGGTGCTGCCGGGCAGGTCATCGAGCACCACTGCCGCGGAATCGATATCGCCGAGGACGAGATCGCAGTGGGCCACCAGCCACCGCATGGCCCAGCTGGTCGGGTCGTCCTCGAAGAGCGCCGCGACCGTCGCCGCCAAGCCCCTGGCGGCTTCGCATCCCTCGGTTTCGGAGCATTCGTACGCGACGACCGTGGCGATCGACTTTCGTTCGAGCAGGGCCTCGAACATCACCGGAGACGTCTCCTGCTCGTCGGGAGTTGCCCCGAACGCCATCGGGCTCTCAACGGCATAAAGTCCGATGGCGCCCAGCAGAATCTGTGCTCCCAGCGCGTCGTCGGCGTCGACGCCCCATCGGAACATCGATTGGCGTTCCCTGTCCGCGTCGGCGAGCACCTCGGGATCCAGATCGGCGGGCACGACCGAGCGCCGCTCGACCCGCAGACCCGCAGCGGCGAGAAGATCGGTCGACGATGGCAGCGGCTCGCCCGCCATCAGCGAATGATCGGCACGAATGGCCTCGTGGAGCACGGTCGACACCTGGCTCCGCATCACGTCAACCACCTCGTCGCTACCGTGGGGCTGGTACTGCTGGTGATCGGCGACGGCGTAAAACGCCGTCCGCGCTGCGGCGGCGCGATCGGGATCGACTTCGGGTGGGCCGACGAGTTGCTCGATCACGAGCTTGCCCTGACGGACCCGGAACGCCACCCACGAGTCGGAGAACGCATCAAGCCATCCGTCGGGGCCCACCACGACGTCGGTGTCGACGTCGTCGATCATCCAGCCGTCGCTCTGGATGTCACCGATCCGCTCGCCTGACTCGTCGAACACATCGACTGCGCATTCGACGATCCACCACCCGATCGCGTCCAGTTCCGGCTTCATCAGGATGTAGCCCTCAGCGGCCGTCTCCGGGTCGATCCACACGCTGAACGCCACGCCCTCCGTCAATCCGGGGATGTATCCGATGCCGTCCCCCAACTCGAGGAACCGAGGGTCCATCTGGATGCGGCGATCGACGTCGTTCGCGCTGATTCGGTACCCAGCCTCGGCCAGCCGATCGCGAAGTTCGGAGCGGGGGACGACGCCACCACCGATCACCTCTGCGAGTGCCGCACCAGCATCCTTGTCGCTCATGACCATGGCACCAGTTTGCCACCGCGCCGGTGGCTACTGTGCTTTGCGGCGTGAACGACGAGGCTGAGATGAGTGTGAACCGGGGAACGTCGACATGGCAGCGTCGGCGGACGACGGGGCGGCCTCGACGACGACCATCGCCTCGGCCCCGACGTGTGACCAGGGCGCCACGACCGATGAGGTCGAGATCGAAACGGTGGCCAAACCCGCCTACGACCGGGTGACCCTCGGAGCGGCATGATCGGAGCGTCCAGATCATCGCCCAGCACATGGAGGCCAAGTCGTCGCTCACGTTGCAGGTGGTGGCCTCGACGGGTGCCTCTGCCAAGCCCGAACTGGTTGGCGAGATCGACGTGTCCTCACTGAACGTGTCGCTTCCCACGACCACGGAACTCACCGAGGCGTAGCGGCCCACCGACCGCCTCGGCTCGTCTCCCAGGTTGGCAATCACTCGTCGGATTCAAACGACTTGGCTCGGATCTCGGCCAGCACGTCGCCTGTCAACGGTCGGGCCGCACCCGAATCGAGGCCTTCTGCAATAAGAGGCCGCGCGGGTAGAAGGAGGGAACGTACGTTCGAAGCGAACGGCGGGTCGTCCAGCTGGCTGGTGAAGGCGGCTGGGACCTGAGGCGAAGGGTCCACCGGTCGGGGTTTGTCCTGTGTTTTTAAGGCAGGTGCAACCAAACACCCGAAACCGGTGGAGGCCACCATTATGCGCGCGTTCCACCCCGAAGTCATGATGCTGCCTGGGCATCTATCGAGCAGTTCATCCCCCGACACGTCGACAATCATCCCAAAGGAGGTCACCGACCACGGATCGATGACCGCACCTGTTTCGACGTTGTGCACGTCCGTTTGACCACCGGCTGCTCCTGGGTAGACGCCGAAAGGATCTGTGGCGGGAAGGTCTCCGATACCGCAGTCAGAGAGCGCTACAGCCTGTGGGTCGATGCCGGGGTGTTCAAAAAGGTTGCAGCGAACGCGGTGGTCGCGTAGGACCGGATCATCGGGCTCGACATGTCGGAGATCGCCATCGACGGGTCACTGTTTCTGCTCAGGGCGGGCACGTTGATTCGCCCAACAACTGTTGTCAACCGTCCCCGCGCATGATGAGCGGTGGGGCCAGTCGCCGGGTTCAGGTGATCTTTCGAATGCGACTGTTGCCAGAGTCGGCGACGTAGACGGTGCCGTCGGCGCCGACCGCCACCCCGTTCGGCCCGTCGGACTGGGTGCGTCGAGGCCAACGGCCATCCCGACGGGAAAACCGAGCAACCGACGTCGGGCGAGGTCGTTGACCGGCAACCGGATCAGCCCTGCATGTCCCAGGTCGGACAGGGCCCGATCGACCTGGTCTGAGCTGACCGGCACCCCCGTGGCGAGGCTTGCGATGAGCCCAAGCCCAACCCGGGTTCGGACACAATCGACAGCCAAAACACTGCGGCAACGCCGCTGCCTCGGCGGAGCCTGGATCACCCCCGTTGGCCCGGCCGACCAGAATGGGTCGATGCATGAGGAGCTCAGCGGCGCCGGGGCCCGCATCATCCGGAACTGGATAATCGTGTGGTTCGTCGTGGTCGTGGCGATCGGCGCCGGCTACTCGCTCTTGGCCACCGTCGGAGGTGGCGTCACCGTGATGGTGATCGGTCTGGTTGCCGGCGCGCTGGTTGGAGCGTGTTCGGCCGTCTACCTGCTGGTGCGTGGCGAGCATCACGCAATCAAGGCGGCGTTCCCCAAAGCACCATCGCAGTACGACGCTGAGCTCACCGGCCGCGCCGAGAAGTATGCGAACGCCCTCGGGATCGCGCCTCCAACCGTGTACCGCTTTGAGGGCGAAGGCCCCAACGTCGCCGCACTCCCGTGGGCGGACGGGAGCGCAGTGATGGTGTCGTCAGCCGCGCAGTACGGCCTGACACCGGGAGAACTCGACTCGTTGATGGCGTTGCAGTTGAGCCTCCTGCACCATCCGAAGGCCCGCCGCAACAGGCGTGCGGTCGTTGCATCCAACCTGGTGATCGGCTTTGTGGCGGCGTTCTGGTTGACCGCCGCGGCGATTGGAGCCGCCACGAGCGGCGAGGGGATGCCTCGCCTGATCATCGGGGTGTTCATGACCATCGGCGCCGTGGCGCTGCTCGTTCAGCTTCGGCGACGGATTCGCTGGGGTTGGGGGCTGCTGAGCGACGGGGTGGCCGTCGCGACGACACGTCACCCCGGACCATTGGTTCACGGCCTTCGGCGGGTGGCCTCTCACAACGGCGACCCGGTGCCGACCAAGGCGTGGCTCGGACAGGGTGACCACTACTGGGTGGTGCCGGTTCGCAAGCACTCATCGTCGAGCCTGGAAGTCAACGGCACAGAGGTCTCCAAGGCGTCAACCGAAATGCTCAACGACGGCGAGTTGCTGATGCGGGCATCGCTGGTTGAGGACGTCTGCGTGCGGGCCGGCCCGGCGACCAAGGCGAGATGGGATGAGGCTGCAGCGGTGTTCCGCGGCCTGACCCGAGGGGCGGCCGAATGGTCAGCGGCACCGGGTGAGGTCGATGGAGTCGTCGTCACGATCCTCGGCATGGTGAACGACGACATCGGGCCGGTCCACGGGTCGTGGGTCGAGGGACAACCACCGCCCTGGCCGCCACCGGTGCGCTGACTTCCGACAAGCGACCCGGCGTCGCACGCCGGGGAGCGCATCATCCTGACCTGGTAGGTCATCTGGTTTGCGTTGGTTGTGGCGATCAGCGCGGGGTATTCGCTGTTGGCAACCTCCACCCGCAACGGCGTCGTGTTGGCGGTTGACACGCTGACCGGCGCGACCAGAGGTGTGGGCGTCGCCAGCTACCTGCTGGTGCGCGGCGAACACCACGCGATCAACGCGTCATTCCCCATGGCGCAGTTGCAGTTCAACCCCTACCTCACGTGGCGTGCCGAAACCGGGATCACGGTTGGGAGGGCCGGGGGATCACGGTGACGATCAACGGAATGATCGACAACGACATCGGGCCGATACACGGATCGTGGGTCCGGGGAAAGCCACCGACCTGGCCGGGCCCGAGGCGCTAAACGTCTCGGAGTGATCCCGATGTCGGCGCTCGGTCGCTGCTCCAGGGGGTACACCAATCCGTTGCACTGGCCCGGCGGTGCCCGGTAAACCGGTTGCATGAGCACCGACGCCGCTACTCCGATCCAGATCGTCATCGATGCGACCGACCCGCTCGCCCAGGCCCGCTTCTGGGCCGAGGCGCTGCACTACGAGGTGGAGAACACCACCGACCTGATCAACCGGGTGATCGAGGCCGGGCTGGCCACTCGGGACATGATCCACGAGGACGACGGACGTCTCTACTGGAACGATCTGGTCGGCGTCGGCGACCCCGGCGGGACCGGGCCACGCCTGCTGTTTCAGCGCAACCCCGCGGCCAAGACCGACAAGAACCGGCTGCACCTCGACCTCAACGTCGGCGCCGAGCGCCGCGACGACGAGGTGGAACGGCTCCGCCAACTCGGTGCCGAGGTCCTGTACGAGATCGACGAGCCCGGGGGTCATCACGTGACGATGGCCGACCCCGAGGGCAACGAGTTCTGCGTGCAGTAGCCGCTGAACGCCTTGGTCGAGCGCTTCGACATGTCCCGCGTCGGGGTGGCCAAGCACCTGCGTCTGCTGGAAGAGGCAGGGCTGGTCGTCACCAAGCGACGGGGTCGCGAGAAGTTGCACTACCTCAACCCGGTTCCCATCCGGCTGGTCCACGACCGCTGGGTGTCCAAATTCACCGAAGGCTGGACCACCGGCCTCGTCGACCTCAAGGAAGAACTGGAGCACACCATGGAAAAGGTTTTCGAGATCTACATTCGGACCACGCCCGAGCGGCTGTGGGAGGCGATCACCGACCCGGACATCAGGGCGAAGTACAACTTCGGGGCCGCCGTGAGGTCGGACTGGACGCCCGGCTCCTCGTTCACCATGTCGCACCCGAACGGCTCGGACCCGCTCGGCGAGGGCGAGAACCTGGAGGTGGAGCCACCCCGCAAGCTGGTGCAATCGATGCGGGCCCTGTGGGGGCCCGAGGTGATCGCCGAGGGGACCAGCCGGGTCACCTGGGAGATCGAACCCGTCGGCGACTCGTGCCGCTTGACCGTCACCCACGACCAACTGCGGGAGGGCGCCAACGACCAGCTGTTCGGCGGCTGGCCGATGATCCTGTCCGGGCTGAAGACCTGGCTCGAAACGGGCGAACTGCTCACAACCCCCGGCTCGCTGATGTACCTGGGGGATCGCCCACCCGAGGGCTCGCTCTAACAAAGCGTCGCTCGGGTCACCGGGTGTGTCGGGCCGCAAGCACCGCTCGCGCGTCAGGCTTCATGCGGGCGAAGTGAACCGTGACCCCCAGGTCGCCGTCAACACCCGCCAAGCGGTCGAGTTCTCCGACACCTGGGGAGTCAATGGAGTTGACGGCCTCGAAGTCCAACCTCCGTGCCCGTCGTTTTTGGAAGCTCACCGACGACGACCTCGATCGCAGCGCCGAGCAGGAAGCCGGTGATGACCGCCTTGGAGAGGAACCGCGAGATCCATCCCATCTTGAGCACCGCCAGCACGAGAAACAGCACTCCCGCCATCAAGGTCACCGCACCAACCAGCTGTGGGGTCTTGTCGTCCGCCCGGCTCGGCTGTTGTCGAACACTCAGGGGTGGGCGGTGCGATAGACACGACAGAACGGACCCGCAGGGTCGGGGGGCGCATGGGCAGGACACGGACGGCCGACTGGGGAACCTTCTACGTCACCGGCGGGGGAAGCGGCATCGGCCGTCACCTGGCGGGGTTGCTGGCTGCCCGGGGCGCCTCGGTGGCGGTGTTCGACCGCAGTATCCCGGCCGAGGTGCGCGGCGAGATCGAGAGGGCACGGAGCGACGTCGACCAACAGGTGCGCACCGCCGAGGTGGACGTGTGCGACGCCGACGCGCTGGCGGCGGCGGTCGCCGAGGCCGTGGCCGCCATCGGCGCGCCCCGACTGGCGATCAACAGCGCAGGGGTGAGCATCAACGACCGCTTCGCCGAGGCGAAACGGGAGGATTTCGAGCGCACCGTGGCGGTCAACCTGTTCGGCAGCCGCAACTTTGCCGCCGCAGTGCTGCCCCACATGGGCACGGGCTCCCGACTGGGGCTGATCGCCTCCCTGGCCGGCATCACCGGCGGCTACACCTACGCCGGATACGCCGCCTCCAAGGCCGGCGTGATCGGCCTGGCCCGGGTGCTACGCCTGGAGTACGCGCCCGAGGGCATCGGCGTGTCGGTGATCTGCCCACCGGAGATCATGACCCCGATGGTTCGCCAGTACGACGCCACCATGCACCCGGCCACCCGCGCGCTGAAGGACGTGGCGGGCACGCTACCCATCGACGAGGCGTGCCGGGAGATGCTCGACGGCCTGGCCCGGGGCCGGTTCACCGTGATCCCCGGCGCCAAGGCGCGCCGAGCCGCGCTGATGACCCGGATGTTGCCCGAGCGGGTCACCACCGCCGTGGCCGACCGCATCGTCGCCAGGGCCGTGAAAAGTGCCGGGCGGAACGACCTGTGACGATCGCCCCTGGCCCTTCCGCCCTGCATGGTTCATCCTTCTTCCATGGCCGATGAGCGAACAACGATGACCGTGGGCGAGCTGATGGCGAAGTGTCTCCAGGCCGAGGGGGTGACGTTTATGTGCGGCATCGTCGACGGCGCCCACATTCCGCTCGTGTCGCAGTTGGGCGACTACGGGATCGACTACCTCAACACCCACCACGAGGAGGCGGCCACCCACATCGCCGAGGCCCATGCCCGCATCGGACACCGGCCCACCGTGGTGATCGGCAACCCGGGGCCGGGCGGAGCCAACATGCTGGCGGGCCTTACCAGCGCCCACGGCGAGGGGCACCCGGTGGTGGCCATCGCCTGCACCCGGCGCAGCGCCACCACCCAGCCCGAGCGGGGCGGCGCCTGGCAGGCCACCGACCTGGTGGACATGGCCAGGCCGATCACCAAGTATTCGGCGCTGATCGCCCGGGCCGATCGGGTGCCCGAGCTGATTCGGGCGGCGTTCCGCGCGGCCACCACCGGCCGCCCCGGGCCGGCGTTTCTGGCCATCCCCGACGAACTGCTGGCCCAGGAGATCGACATCTCGGACCTGCGCGTCACCCCGGCCGTCCAGAACCGGGTGATCGACCTGGGCTCAGGCGATCCGACCGCCATCGAGCGGGCGGCGGAGGCGCTGGCCAACGCCGAGCGCCCCTTCCTGTATGCGGGCAAAGGCGTCGCCTGGGCCAAGGCGGCCGACGAGTTCGTGGCGCTCGGCGACCACCTGGCCGCCGGTATGAGCACCAGCCTGGGCGCCCGCGGGGTGGTGCCCGAGGATCACCCCCACTACTTCCACATCTTCGATATGGCCACCACCAGCGCCGTGCGCAGCGACGCCGACGTGGTGCTGGTGGTGGGCGCCCGCCTAGGCGAGTACGACGGCTGGGGCATGCCGCCGGCTTGGGGCGACCCCGCCGCCCAGCACACCATTCAGATCGACTGCGACCCGATGTCGATGGGCCTTAACCGGCCGGTGGACGAAGCCATCGTGGCCGACGCCAAGGCCGCGCTGGCGGCGCTGGGCGAGGCGGTGCAGGTCCGCTGCGAACCGCGTGCTGCGCTGGTCGATGCCGAGAAGTACGCCGCCTTGAACGCCGAGACCGTGAACAACGCAGTGCCGTTTGTGATGTCGGAAGGCACCGACGGCGTCAACCCGGGGCAGATGGTGATGGCGGCTCGGGAGTTCTTCGACCGCGACGCCATCTGCGTGGTCGACGGCGGCAACACCACCCTGTGGGCGGTGGCGCTCAACCCCATCTTCGGACCCGACTCGTTCCTGTACTCGGTCAAGATGGGCTACCTGGGAACGGGCCTGCCGTTCGCCATCGGCGCCCAGTTGGCCGCCCCCGACCGAACCGTCTACCTGCTCAGCGGCGACGGCGCCTTCGGGTTCAACCCGATGGAGATCGAGACCGCGGTGCGGGCCGGGCTTCCGGTGATCTCGATCGTGTCGGTGGACAGCGGCTGGGGCATGGAGCGGGCGGCCCACCGGTTCAAGGGCATCGACGAGGCCCGCCACCAGGGCACCGACATCTCACCCGACGTGCGTTACGACCTGATGGCCGAAGCGATGGGCGCCCACGGCGAATACGTCACCGCGATGGACGGGTTCGTCCCAGCGCTGGAGGCCGCCGTGGCGTCGGGGAAACCGGCGGTGATCCACGTGCGGGTCGACGGCGAGCTGAACACCAACGCCATCGGCTACGAGCAGTTCCAGTACAGCCGAACGCTGTGAGCGAGCTCCCCTCCCTCGCTGGACGCTCGGTGTTCATCACCGGCGCCAACGGCTTTGTGGGCCGTAAACTGGCCGAACGCTGCCGGGGCCTGGGTGCCGAGGTGATGGGCCTGGACACCGTTGCCGAAGTGGAGCGGGGTGTCGTGGCGGGCGACATTTGCGATCCGGCGGCGTGGCAGGGGTTGCTGGACGGGTGCGACGTGCTGATCCACACCGCGGCGGTGATGACCAACAACGTCAACCCCGCCGTGGCGTGGGGGGTGAACGTGGTGGGCACGCGCCGGGTGATCGAGGCGGCGGCCGACGCCGGGGTCGGCCGGTTCGTGCACCTGTCCACCATGGGCGTGGGCCGATTCGCCCAGATCCAGACCGAGGCGGTCGAGCGGTTTCACCCCGATGCGCCCCTGGACGAGCACTGGCCGCTGATGCCCACCGGCAACCCCTACACCGACACCAAGATCGCGGGGGAGCACGCGGTGCTGGCCGCCCATGCCGCGGGCGAACTGGCCGCCACGATCATCCGCCCGGCCGACGTCTACGGGCCGGGCTGTCGGCCCTGGGTGCTCGAGCCGCTGGCCGCCATTCGATCCGGCCGATTCCTGCTGCCGAACCACGGCGAGGGACTGTTCACCGCCATCTACGTCGACGACCTGGTCGACGGCATCCTGGCCGCAGCCACCACCGAGGCGGCCGCCGGGCACATCATCCATCTGGGCGGCGAGGAGCCGGTCAGCACCGCCGAATACTTCGGGCACTTCTACCGCATGCTGGGGCTGGACGGCCCACCCCGCAGCTACTCCACCCGTACTGCGATCGCCATCGCCGAGGCCGCCAGGCGCAGCCTCCAGCTTGCGGGCAAACCCACCGAGTTGGGCCGGGGCGTCATGGAGATGCTCAACAAGTCACGGCCCGTGTCCAACGCCAAGGCCCACGAGCTGCTGGGCTGGGCACCGCAGGTGAGCCTGGCCGACGGCATGGCCCACACCGAGGAGTGGCTCCGAGCCAACGGCCACCTCGACGACCTGGAGGAATGACCGCCACCGCGACGCCGGCCCGCCGACGGAGCTCGACCGGCGTTCTCTCGTCGATGCGAGTGCATATCTGGTCAGGTTCGTTGCGTGATCGTTGTATTCGGATCGAGGCTGTGGCACCGGATGCTTTTGGGTCCCACCCGTTCGCCGACACACCCTGAGTGTGCGCTGCATCTGCCGAGGCGCTTGACTAACCGGGTGACTTTGCTCTCGGCTCCCGGCGTCGAATGACCGCACCAGAGGCGCACGCCGAGCCGGACGGACGCGCTCCGTGGCAGCGGGTGCCCATGCCACTGGTGGTGGTCGTTGGTGGCCTGCTGTTGACCTTGGTCGTCTGGGGGCCCTTGATACTTCGGGGCGGCGGCACCCTGCTGGACCCCGGCGACCCGGTGTTCGAGGCGTGGAACCTGGACTGGGTGCAGCACGCCGTCACGTCGGACGACAAGTTGTTTGACGCCAACATCTTTGCCCCCACCCCCGACACGCTGGCCTACTCCGACACCCGCATCGCACCGGCGCTGGTGACCCTTCCGGTGCGCTGGTTGGGCGGCTCCCCCACCACGGTGGTGAACGCCGCGTTGCTGATCGGCGTGGTCGCCAACTTCGCCGCCGCCTGGTGGGCCGGGTGGACGCTGCGACGCTCACATTTGGCGGGCGCGGTGATGGGTGTGGTGTACGCGTTTGGCCCGCTGCCGTCGTTCTTCATGCTGCACGTGCACATGACCTGGCGCATGGGCCTGCCGTTGGCGGTGGTGGGGATCTGGCGCCTGCTCGACCAGGACGACGGCGAACGGCCCGACATTCTTGGGTGCCTCGCACTGGCATCGGCGGCGCTGGTGTCGATTGGAACGTCGGTGTACCAGGCCGGGTTTCTTGCCCTCACCGTGGTGGTGGTGTTGGCGGTGCGCCACCGAAACCTGTCGTGGCGACGGTTTGGCGCCGTGGTGGGCTCCCTGGCCGTGGGTGCGATTCCATGTGTACCCATCGCATTGGCGCACCTGCGGGTGCTGAACTCGGGCGAGGTGGCGAGCTACGGGCTGGCTGCCGTGGCCGCGCTGTCGGCTCAGGTGGGCCAGGTGGACAGCCGGGTGCTGGTGTGGCGGCGCTGGTTGGGACCAAAGACACCCGCCGACCGCCTGCTGTTGCCGATGTTTGCCGGGCTCGCCCCGCTGCTGGGTGCCGCCGCCGGGTGGTTCGGATGGCGGCGTACGGGCCGCACGCAACGCAGCCTGGGCCTGGCCCTGGTGCTGCTCGGCGCCGTGCTGGGCTTCGGGCTGAGCGACACGGGATGGCGACGGTTCACCCCGATGCGGCTGCTCTTCGAGTTGCCGGGGTTCGATGCCATCAGAGGGGCGGGCCGCTACTGGACGCTGGCGTTGTTGGGGCTGGCCGTACTGTGCGCCGGTGCCGTCATGTGGCTCGACGATGCGTTGGTGCGGCGCCGCGGCGCCGGCATGGGCGCCCGCGTCGCCGTCGTCGGGGCGTTGCTGCTGATACCCATCGTCGAGGGCTGGCCTGACCTGTCCGATCTGCCCACCGCTTCGGTCACCCCACTGGACCATCAACTCGCCGAGGGCACGGGCACCGTGGCCTACCTGCCGCTGAACATCGCCGACGACGGCATCGACTTCATCCCCCAACACGAGATCTCCGCGGTGTTCCGATCGACCGCACACCACCGGCCGATACTCAACGGCTACTCGGGCACCTTCCCTCAGTCGTTCATCATCAGGTCGAACGCGTTGAAGGATCTGCCAAGCCCGGCCGCAATGGCCGAACTGAAGCGTCTCGGCGTCACCGATGTGGTGGTGACGCCGGCCGTTGCAGGCACGCCGTGGGCGGGGCTCCTGAACCCGGACGATGCCGGAACCCTCGAGTTGGTCGGCATCGAACCCAACGGGGACGTCCACTACCGGGTGCCATGATCGGCCGGTTTCCCGACCGTTGGCGCCAGCGGGACTTTCCTGGCTAGTGGGCGTGGAGGGCCGGTTTTCGTTGGTGTGACAGGGGTTTTGGGTGTGGTGGGTGTATTACCTAAGCCGTTTGGTTGGGGCGTATTGGTCGAGGTTGAACAGGTCGTAGAGCTGTTGCTGGTTGGGGGTCATGGTGGTGGTCATGTGGCGGGCGCATGGCCGGCCTTTGTCGCCTTGGTAGAGCAGGGTGGTTTCTTGGATCCCGGCCAGGTCCGCGAGGAGTCGGCGTAGCGACAGGTGATGGCCTGCTTGGTGGGCGGTGCGTTCGAGGAGTCTGGCTGTTACGCCAAGGCAGCCATTCCTTGCAGCGGTGGTCACCGTCGTCGTCCTGAGAGGCCATTGGCAAGGTTTCGTGCTCCCCTTGCTCTACCTCGGTGTCTTTGATCTCGTGATCAAACTTCTCCAGTACCGGGAACGCAGCTCAACCAGCGGCGGGCCAGAGCGCCGCCGGCTCTGACGCTCAACCACCAGTAAGCCCGCAGCATTCCACCCGCTGGCCTACCGCCCGAAACCGGTCTCTCGTTGGGGTTTGAGCTGGTGAGCCTGCTGGACCTGGTGGGTCTGATCGGATCGGCTCGGTTTGGGTTGTTTGGCCTGGGATGCTCGGGCATGTTCGAGCACGGCGGTTGCCCGTTGGGCCTCGCCTCTGGCCTGATGCAGCTCTGAAAGCGCCTGAGAGAGCCGCATCAGTTCTCCGGCGAGCATTACCCATCCGGCAGTGCCCGCCCCTCCCTTTGTGGATGCTTGTGCAGCTACGCCGGCCATCCCTGTTGGTCATCAGGTGCGACCTGGGAAACCAGATCGGGCACTCGAAAGGGTGGATGCTCCACCTCTGGATCCCAAGGGGCGACAGGCAACCAGCCCCAACCCGACCTCAAAACCGAACAGCCCTCAGCTCGATGGCCCGGAAAGTTCCGCTAGGTGCAGACGACCTGATTCAGCGAGAGAGCCGTGACCTCGCCGTCGGCGACAAACGCGCTCAACGCCCCGCCCAGGTCGTAGGAAGCACCTTCGAGCGATGGGTAGTCATTTCGTTGGCCTGCCGCGTCTGAATAGAGGTTGAGCAGTTCGGACTCTTGGGATCCAACCCGAAGTCCAGCCGCCGTTGATCCGCCCAGGTCCCCCTGGCTGTTCAGGCTGATCGAGTAGACCCGTACCCCTGACCCCTCATCGATCGAGATGATGGTCAAACCTGGCCAGGACACCATCTGGGAGTCGACCGGACCTGTGCCCATGCATTCGGTGGGAGCCTCCCCTTCCCGCTGAGGTGGGCCGAGCAGCTTGGAAAACTCGGCTGTCGCCATGGCCGGCTCATCACCGATGGAAACCGGCCCCAGAGACTGCTCGGTCATGACCAGCCCACCCGATGTCGAGGTGTCTGGCGAGGTGTCGGCGACCGGCCCCTCCATGTTCCACGTGCCCTTGGAGTAGGTCCACCGGCTGGGCGCCGAGGCGGTGCGACAACAGTCCTGCTCGCCCGGACGAGCAAATCGTTCGTGGAGCACCGCCGTGGTTCCGTCGAGCTCAAGAGAGTCGGTGGTCACCAGCGACTCGCCACGATCGGATGGCCAGAGCGGATCACCGATCAGCTCCAGCCCATTGGGCCCTTGACGGACGGCCAACCCGACGATCAGCAAGCTTGTTTGCCCGGCGCAACACCCTTCGAGGGTGCCACCGGTGCATTCTGCGGAGATCAATGCATCCTCGGTGCCGTCGCCGTCCAGGTCTCCGTAACCCGCCACCGAGATACCCATCACCGACGCCCATGACCCGTCGGAGTTCTCCGCTTCGCCCTTCCCGTCATTGAGCGGGATCGGCACATCGTTGGTCCATGCTTCGGGAGATCGACAGGATCCCGCCGGCAATGTTGCATTGGTCAGGTCGATCTCGGAGATCGACGCTGACTGCGCCTCCACCCAATCGGCCATCAGGCCCAGGCTGTACACGCCGATCTCGACGTTCTTGGTCAGATTGCTGTGGTAGCACGCGCTGGCCACCGTCATGGCGCCGAGGCGATTCAGACGATCGCCTCCGCGCCTCAACTGGCTGAGCTTCTCCATCACGGACGCGTTCTTGGAGAAGTCACACGTTTGAACACGGGTCGGGCCAGGATCGGCCGTTGCCGAGGCGGTCGTCACCACAACATCGCCAAGATCGACCGCCTGCTCGCCGATCAGGGGCGCCTCGAAGAGCCCGATGGGCACTGGCATGGAACCCGCAACCGCTGAGACGTCGCTCGTCGACGGCCAGCGATCGAGCGCTCGAATCGCAGAGGACTTCCAGGCCAGCTTCTTCCCCGCTTCGCTCTTCAGTGACCCGAGTCCGGGCAGCAGAGCGCAGTCCCCGTCCCCCGTGGCCGTGCCCCGATCTCCGCATGCTCTGGTCATCAGCCACAGCAGCCAATTGGTGGGCAACGCGGGATTGGATGCCGCGTCGATGCCGGCGTTGGCAACCGTGGCGAGCGCGGAGCCGTCGTACGGGGTACCGATCGTGATGATCTTTCCCAGCTTCTCGGATCGCGGTTGACCCTCGCCGTCGTCGGTGTTGGCAACCCAGCGGGTGACGAGCCCGCCCATCGAGTGAGCAACAACCGCCACCGGGGTTCCGTGCTTCTCGTACAGACAATCGATGGTCTTGGCGAACTCCCCGCCCACATGCTCGTCGTCAACCCAGCGGAGGGAATTCTTTGTGTACGAAAAGGTGTACACCTGGGCATGCTTGATGCCCTGCGGAACGGTGCCCGTTGCTCCGTCCATCCCCACCATCTGGTCGACGAAGGATCGGGGAGGATCCAACTTGGTGTAGGGATTGTCCGAGCGATCAAGCTTGGCGGTCCAGGCGGCGTCACTATCGGTGATGCCATGAATGAAGACGATGGGATGGGTGGTTCCGTTGCCGTCCGGGGTTGCTTTGCGGCCCGCCTCCGCCGTTTGGTCATAGGCCCCGCAGACCCACGGATCGCTGGTGGCACCGGACTGTGTGGGAGACACCATGCCGGACAGCACCCCCACCACCAGCAGGATCACGGCGACGGGTCTACCCATCGGACGACTCCCGTGCGGTGACGGTGCTGGAGGGCTGCGGCACGCCGTCCAACTTGAGTGGGTCCAGGGGCATCGTGGCGTAGATCCGCCACTTCCCGTCCACCTCGTGCAGGAAGGCCCAATAGCGGCTGGGCGTCTTCCCATCGACTTCGACGGAGACGTCAATGGTGGCCTGGTCACCCTCCACGAAGACCGACACTGGGTCGGGGGTCAGTTCGGCACCCTCAGGGAGCACCGGCCCCTCAGCGGCCTCCATCGCCACCGGATCCAACGCCGGCCCGGCGCCATCCTCACCGACGACCGCCGCAACGATCCGCTCCACGTCCTCGGTCGAGACCACGGTCGAGACCACGGTCGCGGAGGTCGTCGTCGACGGCGACGTCACCTTGCTGGTGCAGCCGACCGCCATCATTGTTGTGACCGCGAGCACACCCGCTACTCGACGTCGGGTGAGCCATCGAGGCGACAGTGCGGCCAGGGTGGCGGCGTTCGAACAGCAGGAAATCTGAACCACGATCCTGGAAAACGTATCTGCTCCTCCGGTGACGTGAAAAATCTTCATATCCATAGGAACTCATCCCTTCGGCTGAATAAAGCTCAACCGCATTGTGCATGCCAGGGTCACCGACTTGAGGCCACCGGAGACGTCGACCACCCGGTCATCGTTGCGTCCGTCGACCCCATCGGTGCCCGTACGACCCGGACACACTTCGGAAGCCGGCCAGGACCGAATCAGAGTAGGATCGGGGGCTGTCGACACGAGCGACTCCGGCCACGCAACCCAGCACAGTGAGGCCGGTTGAAGACCTCGTGAATGACGAGTTCAACGGGAGATCCGGTCAAACCGACCGACCACCGGTCAGGTCTGGTCCGCACCACCAACCAGGCCCGGCCGACGCTACTGGAGGGTCACGTGACCAGCGACAGCACCACCACCGACGGGACGCCGGAGCATGCAATGAACAGCCCTGAACCCGGTGACGCAGCCGCCGGGGTGGCCGCAATGCCCACCACCGGCACGTCCGACAAAACGGTCGAGCCGGCGGCGAAAGATGCCGGCACCGAAGAAGCGGGCAACAGCTCGAAGCCCGACCTGGCGACCGAAGTGAAACAACTGCGTCGCGAGATCAAGGAGCGGGACCGCGCCTACCGAAAGCTGGTCAAGCGCGACCGCCGCGAGGAGAAGCTGAAGCCCTATCAGGTGGAGCTGCTGAAGCTGCAACGTCATCTGGAGAACACCGACAAGCGCATGATTGTGCTGTTCGAGGGCCGCGACGCCGCCGGCAAGGGCGGCACCATCCGCCGGGTCACCCGCTACATGAACGAGAAGCACTACCGCGTGGTGGCCCTGGGCAAGCCGAGCGACGAGCAGCGCACCCAGTGGTACGTGCAGCGTTACGTCGCCCAGTTTCCCCATGGCGGCGAGATGGTGCTCTTCGACCGCAGTTGGTACAACCGGGCAATGGTCGAACCGGTGTTCGGCTTTTGCACCCAGAAGGAATACGACGACTTCCTGCGCGGCGTTGTCGGATTTGAGAAAGACCTGGTGCGTCAAGGCACGGCCATGGTGAAGCTGTACTTCTCGGTGTCGAAGAAGGAACAGCAACGCCGCTTCGAGCGCCGCCGGGATGACCCCCTGCGGCAATGGAAGCTGTCGGAGATCGACCTGCAGGCCCAGGAGCACTGGGACGAATTCACCACCCACAAGTACGAGATGCTGCGCCGCAGCCACACCGCCCAGACGCCTTGGTCGGTGATTCGCTCGGAGAACAAGCGCAAGGCGCGGCTCAACGCCATGAAGGTGATCCTCAACTCGGTGGACTACGAGGACCGCAACCCAGACCTGGACTTCGTTCCCGACCCCAAGATCGTGCTCTCCGGCGCCCGAGAGGTGGAGCTGATGGAGGCCGAACGCATGCGACGAGGCAAGTTCCGGAGCTAAGCCGAACCCGGGCACGAACAGGAGCACCATGGCGAAAAACAAGAAGAAAAAGAACAAGAAGAAAAACAAAAAGAAGAACAAGGCCAAGGTGGAGCAGCAGCGCGGCCGGCGGATACCGAAAGCCGAGTACGAGGCCGAGCTGCGCCACCTCCAGCGCGAGCTGGTGAAGCTGCAGGAGTGGGTGCGCCACGAAGGGCTGCGGGTGTGCGTGCTCTTCGAGGGGCGCGACGCCGCAGGCAAGGGCGGTTCGATCAAGCGCATTGTGGAACGCACCAATCCCCGTATCGTGCGGGTGGTCGCCCTCGACAAGCCGACCGACCGCGAAGAAACCCAGTGGTACTTCCAGCGCTACGCGGCGCACCTGCCCGCAGCCGGGGAGATCGTGCTGTTCGACCGAAGTTGGTACAACCGTGCCGGGGTCGAGCACGTGATGGGATTCTGCACCGACGACGAGTACGAGGAGTTTTTGCGCTCGTGCCCCGACTTTGAGCGCATGCTGCTGCGCGCCGGGATCATCCTGGTGAAGTACTGGTTCTCGGTGTCCGACGAGGAGCAGGAGAAGCGCTTCCAAGGACGAATCGACAACATCGAGAAGCGCTGGAAGCTGAGCCCGATGGACCTGGAGTCACGGGCCCGATGGGTGGACTACTCCAAGGCGAAGGACCGGATGTTTGCCGCCACCGACACGAAGCAGTCGCCGTGGTGGGTGGTGGAGGCCGACGACAAACGCAAGGCCCGCCTGAACTGCATCCGCCATCTGCTGGGTTCGGTGCCGTATCAAGACCTCACCTCACAGCGTCTGGAGCTGCCGCCCCGCCAGGCTGACACCTACATCAGGCCACCGATCGACACCCAGACGTACGTTTCGGACCACTACCCCTGACGACTCGGCGGTCTTGGAGATTTCGGTGAGTCGGTGGTGGGCCGTGTCAGTTTGAGACAGGGGCGTCTCTGGCGGGTGGCGCGCTGACCGGCACGGGAGGTTGAGGCGCCGGGCAGTCGCCGGTCGCCGGCCTGCGCGCCCACAACTCAAAGCTGTCGCCGTAGCTGCGGTACCGACAGAACCGGGCGTTCAGCACCTCATTGGGCTCGTTGGAACCCGTATCACCCGACGTGTTGGCCTCGTCCCAGCTGTCCCAGACGTGGGAGAGGATGACCCAATCGGCGCCGGCCAGATCGTCGGCCAGGCCAGAATCGGCCGCATCGGCGATGCCCGGATCCATCTCGATGTAGCGGGTGGCCGGGGTGAGATCGCCGAACATGTAGTACCAGTAGGCGTCGCTGTACGGGGTCTTCGATAGGTCGGACGGACCGACGAAGAGCCGCTGACCCGGCTCGCTCAGGGCATCGAGGTCGGCTGCAAGCGCCTGGGCGGCGGTGGTGATGGGGGTGCCACCCAACCAAAAGTTCTTGCCATCGCGTGCCAGCGACCACTGGGCCGGCGGCGGCGACGAGGCCGACTCGACCACCCGCTCGGCGTAGGGCCGAAGCGTGTAGATGGGCGCAACGATCACCATCGACGCCACCAGTGCCCCACCGAGCACCACAGCCAGCGCCCCGCGATACCGGGGCCGCACCCAACCTCGGGTGAGCTGGAACACCAGGCCGGGCGTCAACGGGATGACGATGCACCCCACCCAGGCAAGGTGCGTGGTGTCGGCCCGCTGCATGGCCTGGGGCAGGATGCCGAGCGCCAGCGGAGCGACGAGCAGCGTGGTGAGGGCACCCCGGTCGGCCCGGATCGCTGCGGCACTCCAGCCGCTGCGGCGGGCGACCACCAGGGCGGTCACCACCGCCAGCAGCGTGGCAGCCAGCAGCCCAACGAACCAGAGGAACACCTGCTGAGAGGGCCCGGGCATGGGCAGGGGCCAACTGGGCGGGGCGATCATGGCCGCCCGCTGTGCGAACCCGTCGATCGAGCCCCACGACGGCGGAACCGGCAGCGCCCGCCCGGCGCGCAGATCGAACACCGGCTGGATGAGCATGCCCTTGATGGCGGCCCCGGGACCGGCGAGCGCAAGCTGGATCAGAATGAGTGAGCCGACGGCCATCACCGACGCGCCCGCCTTCCACAACCGCTTCCGGCCGTCGCCCGCCAGCCAGAGGGCGACCACGCCCACCAGGCCCACCACCAGCACGAGGTCGGGCCGAAACAGCAGAGCCGCGCCGCCCAGCACACCCGTCGCCACGAGCGGCGCGGTGCGATCCGAATCGTCGGCGAGCGCCCAGCGAAGCGCCACCACCGAGCCCACCAGCAAGGCCAGCCCGCCGTTCCAGGCCAGGGCGACCAGACCAACGGCGGTCAGCGAAATGACCGCGCAGGCCACCCCGGCGATCACCATCATGCGGCGACCCCAGGCCCGGGCCAGCGCAGCGACACCTCCGATGATGCCCGTCAACTGCAACAGGCCGAACCAACGCTCGGCAGCCAGGTTGACCCCGAACACCTTGTACCAGGCGGCGAGCGCCCAGAGGCCACCAGGACCGTAGAGGTGTAGAAAGTCCTTGTTGGGCACGTCGCCCGCCAGCACCCGCTGAGGGAAGGCCAACATGAAGCCCTCCTCCATGGGTACGCCCTGGCGGCGCAACAACTCACGCAACGGGGCCAACACCGCAAGCACCACGATGGCCACCCCCACGCCGGTGCGCAGGCGCGGACGCGCACCCCACCAACGCCCGAGGGCGGTGCGCGGCTTCGCATCATCGAGATCGGTCGGCTGCTCAGCACCGTGATCTTGGGGGGGCTGACCGTCGACGTGGCGATCGCCGAGGTGCTGGTCGGCGGGAGCGGGCCGCGCCGCAAGGATCGGGGCGGCGGCCGACGTGGTCAGCACCCGCGCCGCGCCGCGGCGCAGCGCGGCGGACAGGGCCACCGCTGCGAACACGATCACCGCCAGATCGAGCGGAGGACGAAACCGAACGTGGCCGTAGACGAGGACGCTGACCGCCACCACCATGACCACCTGCGACCACAGCGGCCACGCCCATCGGCCGCGGCGTCGCAACAACCAGGCGCCGACCGCAGCGATGGGCAGCATCGACCACCACATCACCTGGCCGAACTGGGTCCAACCCAGCGGTCGCCCCTCGATCGACAGGATCCTCGCCCCCTGAGCCGGTCGGTAGACCTCGAGCACACGACCGATGCGGGCCGCCACGACCACCGGCCAGCGGCTCTTGTGCGACATGGCGTAGTCGATGCCCTTGTCACGCCAGAACTTGACCCGTACCGACTCGTCGCGTGGCTCCTGAACCACCTGCCGCTCGCGCTCCTGGCACGGGAACGACCAGTACCCGATGAAGTCGCCGTAATAGCTGTCGACGCAGTTGGCGTAGTACAGCACCTCGTCGGAATTGGACGACAGGGTGATCGGCTGCTCGAACGCGGTCATGTTGCGGGCCAACCACGGCACGATGGGAAGCGCAACAGCCAGCGCAGCGATGCCGAGGCGGAGGGTCCGCTCCTTCCATGGCGGCCGGCTTCCCATCGGCTCGCCGGGCGGCGTTTCATCCGACGCAACGGAGCCTTCGGCCTTCGCCGCCCGAGAGCGGCGCCACCTCCGCAACGGGTACGGACCAAAGAACACCAGGGGCGCCACCAGCATCGGAGCCAGGATGAGCGCCTCGCCCCGGGTGAGCACGGCGCCGGACACGGCCAGGCCCAGCCACACGGCGCCCCACCGGCTGGGCCGATCGCTGTAGGCGAACGCGGCCCACACGGTGAGCGCGATGAACAGGGTGAACAGCCCCTCAGACCAGAGGATCCCGTCGACGATCCAGAACTGCGGGTAGAACGCTGCGAGGGCTGCGGCGATCCACCCCGCCCAGTCGCCGCCCAGGCGGCGAGCGATCAACCCGATCACGACCACGACGCCCACCCCGGCCACAATCGACAGGGTCTTGTGGGCCAGGTAGGTGTCGGCGCCCAGGAACGAACTGATCGACAGGTACATCGAATAGAGCGGTGGATGGATGGCGGTCGGTTCCAGGGTCCCGTCCATCGTCCAGCGGAACGGCTCGGAGAAGCCCCGCCCGGCGCTGAGCAGACCTGCCTGAATGTGATAGTAGAACGGGTCGCCGCCATCCGGACGCACCGTGGTGATGTGCAGCACCGACACCAGCCGCCAGAGCAACCCGGCGATGCCGATGCCCCACATGCCGGCGGCGAAGGTGGGGAGGCGTCGATCGAGGTACGTCAACGACGGGCGTTGCACGAGACCCCAGGTGAGGGCCGCGAGCAGCACCACGATGGGGATGACGAACAACGCCATGCGCAGGAACGACAGGTTGAACGCGGCGTCGGGATGCCGGGATCCGTAGACGGTGATCACCAGGCCGTGCCACAGAAACACGCCGTAGGCCAGACGGGCCGGCCACCGGCCCAGGCCCCAGGGCAGTGTCGGCACAGCAAACCAAGGCCCGCGGGATCCCGCCGCAACGGCGATCACCAGCCCGGCACCGATCGCCAGGGTGAGGACATGACGAGCCCACTCCTGGGGGGCCGGGAACACCAACGCCTGACGGGACAGCCCAAGCGCCACCAGCACGACGAATGCCACCACCGCCACCGCAGCACCGGCGAACGAAATGCGTCGCCACACCTGCGCCGACCAGGCAGACGACTCGCCCTGCTCGATGCGTCGCTCCCGAACCACCTGCGCCAGCGCCAACGCCATGCCGACCGCAAAGGTGTCGAGGTGATTGAACAGCCAGGCCCTGCGGCTGAGCACGGTGAGCTGAGGTGCATCCAGCGACACGACCCAGGTGCGGAACACGACGGCGACGAGCACCATGGCGGCCAGGCCGATCCACTGGTGACGCACCCGTCGGGACTCCTCGGCCGATGGCCTGGCCACGCACCAGGCAAACAGCGGCAGAAACACGCAGAACGCTGCGCCTGTGGCCAGCGCCCAGGCCAGGGGGATGGGCCCAAGGAACGTGTCCGGGGCATAGATGTTGGTGAGCGTCAGGTAGGAGGCCAGGTCGAGCGCGGTCATCGGCTGGGCCTGCCGATAGATGAACGCGGCGATCAGCAACACCACCCAGTAGGCAGGGAGGAATCGGAGCGCCAACCGCCGAAGCGAGCGGCGCGCCGCGGGCCGGGCGGTGTCCGCCGTGACGGCCCGGGCAAGTGGCAGATACAGCAGGTACCCGGCCATGACGAACAGCACGGTGATGCCAACATCGAGCCGGGCGGTCACCGCACCGAGCGAGAACCGATGACCATTGGCCGCGGCCGCCATCGACCCCAGCGCCACGGCGGTGACGGCACCCAACGCCAGCATGGCAAACGCCGAGCCGCCACGGGGGCCGGCGGCCGATGGGGCGCCCGTTGGCACTGGCGAGTCCCTGGTCGGCACGGGGGGTGAGGCTAGTTGACCGGTCAGGCCATCAGGCGACGTCGGGCCCGCTCGGCGACCAGCAGACCGGCACACAGGGCGAGCGCCACCAACGTGATCACCAGCCCGCTGAGCAACCCCGGCGGGCGGTAGTGGAACTCGACCCTTCCCGGGCCGTCGATGGGCACCGCCATGTGGTTGTGGTTGGCCCGCACGATCGGTACCGATACGCCGTCGATGTCGGCGGTCCAGCCGGGCGCGTCGTTGGCTCCAACCAGCAGCCAGGCAGGCCCGGCGGAGCGCACATCGACGACGATGCTGTTGATGCCCTGGTCGGTCACCTTCGCCGAGGTGCGTGAACCCTGCTTTGCCGCCTCATCGTTGCGGGACGCGATCGTCGCCTCGCTGAGGTCCGAGTCGGCCACGGCGGCCGCGCTGGTGAAGATGGGCGCGTTGGGGCTGGACGCCAGCGGCAGCGCCTCGAACACTGCAGCGTCGGTGTTGAGCACCTTGAGGTCGTCGCGCACCGAGACGACGCCGGCGGCATTGCCCAAACGCAGCAGGTTGCCGTCGGGGCCGCTGTAGGCGACCTCGTAGGGGCGCAGCGGCGCCAGCCTGGGGTCGTTGGGGTCGATCTCGGGCACGGTCACCACGGCGGTGACGCCCTGCGAGCGCAACGCGGCGTAGTTGGTGACGCCGACCTCCAGGTTGGTCACGAACGCACCAACCAGCGGATCGGACAGCACCTGCTTCACCGGCATGCCGCCCAGGTAACGGAGCGTCTGGGCTGCCGGGAGGGGCAGGGTGGAGTCGTAGCCGGAGGTGGAATCAAGGCCGACGGCGGCGGCGTGGTTGGACCGAAGGATCGCTGGGCCACCCTCGGTCCACTTGACGTGGTCCAGCACGATCGGAGCCAGGCGGCCCGCACCGGGGGCGTCCTGCTGGAGTTTTCGAGCCTCGCGGATCAGCGGGGTATCTGGAAACCAATGGGCGTCGTCGCGGGGCTGAAACGGCGGGTTGAGGTTGTGGCCCAGCGGCACCAGTTGCGCCACCGTCAGCACGCAGATCGACACTCCGGCCACCGGCGCCGCCATGGCCCACCGACCCGCAGCCGCCGTTGGCCATCGTCGCTGCACCAACTCGACGAGCAGATCGAAGCCCAACGCCGCAGCCAGCACCGCACCGAGGGCAAACCACCCGGCCAGGCGCCCGTAGGGGTAGAACACGTCCATGCCCGGCACCAGGTCGTAGGCCAGGCGTCCCAACCAGCCCACCGTGGCCACGCCCGCGGTCACGATCATGATCGTGCGGGCCAGAGCCGATCCCGGACGTCGACTGAAGAACCCCACCACCGCAAGCAACGCCACCACCGTGCCCACGAAGGCCAGATGGTAGTTCATGACCCCGGTGGTCATAGTGGTGAACGACGGCCCGACGACGAACTCGGAGGTGAAGGTTGCAGCGGGTGTCTCGAACGCCTTGAGAAGATCGACCGGGAACGCCTTTCGAGGCGTTTGGGTGAGGTTCACCAGGGTGGGCACCAACACCACCGCCGACAGTGCGCCGCCCAGCCCGAAGGCCACGGGGGGTCGCCACAGGTGACCCCAGGCGTCGGAGCGGTCGCCGGATCGCCAGGAGCGGACGGCCGAAGTGAGGCCCAGCGCCGCGGCGTACAGCAACGCGATCAGCCAACCGAGCAACTGCCACAGCAGGTGGCCCGAGATGATCATGACGGCAAACCCGGCTGCGGTCGCCACCACCGAACCCATGGTTTTGCGGCGCCACATGCGGTGAACAAGCAGCGGCCCCAGCGGCAACGCCACCAACATCGACGTGACCACCTCGAGGTGCACCCACCCCAGGTTGAAGCTTCCCAGCATCCAGGCCGTACCGGCGATCACCGCCGCCAGGGCGGAGCGCTTGAACTCCCGACACAGGAGGTAGGTGACGAGGCCGCCGGCCACCAGGTGGAACGCAACGTACAGGTCGTGAGCCCAACGCTCCGGCGCCATCGCTGCGATCAGCCGAGGCGGGTACAGCTGCCCGCTGGTTCCGTTGGCGTAGAGCGGGGCACCGCCGGAGAAGACGTCGGGCGACCAAAACGGCAGCGTGCCCTCATCCAGCGCGGCCTGCAGCTGCAACTGCCACGGATAGCTCAGGTCGGCCGAGTCGAACTGCGCCGGAACCTGTGGGGGTCCGTCCTGAGCGGTCCAGGGGTACACGTCGGTCTGCCTGGATCCGACGACCGAGAACGACTTGCCACCGAACAGCGGAGCGAGAAACACGGCGGCCACCATGACGAACCACACCGCCGCAACCAGGTGTTCGCGCGGGGTTCCTCGGGTCGGAGCCAGACCCCAGCCGTCGGTGGCGTCGTCGATTGACTGCTCGGCGGGCGGCCTCAGGCCCACCCGAATCTTGGTCCACACCGAGGACGACGGTTCGGACGACGGTTCGGACGATGGCTTGGGCGAGGGTTCGGGCGATTGCGTGGACGGATCGTCTGTCACCGGGGTCTCATCACTCATGTTGCGAGGCTCCATGCCACTGCGCTGAGGCCGACCGCACCCGCCACCCAAACGATGGCCAGGTAGGGCGCAGGAAGCGCACGACCGTGGCGGATCGGCGCCTCCACCAGGTGGAAGCTGAGGGCGGCGACGACCAGCGTCAGCACCACCCGGGTGACAAACAACGCCGGACGGTTGTCGGAATAGAAAATGTCACGGGTGGCCAGGAAGATCGGCCAATGAAACAGATACACGCCATAGCTGATGCGACCCAGGTAGCGCAGAGGTGGCAGGGCCAGCACCTTGGCAAGGGAGCCCTCGGCCAACGCCCCGTACACCAGGGCCGCGGAGGCGACGGCCACCAGCACCAAGCCCCCATGCACAATCCACGCCTGTGGTTCGCGGGCCACCTGCCAGATCACCAGCGTGGCCGCCAGACCCGCCCAACCCAACACGTCGGCGAACCGCTCGTTGACCACCCGCCAGGTGGGGACCGCCAACGCCAAAAGCGAGCCGACGAGGATCTCCCCCATGCGCACATCGGTGCGGAACTGCTCCATCAATGGTGCCGACGGGCCAAAGGCAGCACTGGGCGTGATCAGCAACGATGCCAGGATCGAGGCGACCACCCCGGCGCCACACACCCACGCCAGCGCACGGCGTGACCGCCCGGCGGCAACGGCTCCAACCGCCAGGACGACCACCGGGAACACCACGTAAAACTGCTCTTCAACCGCCAGCGACCAGAGCGGCGAGTACGGCGACAGGAACCTGGTCACCGCGGTGCCGCCCTCGGCGATGATGCGCCAGTTGAACACGTTGCCAAACACCGACACCGTGTCCCAACCCATGCCCGTTCGGGGCCAGGCCGAGGGAACCGCCACGGTGATGGCCAACACCAGCGCCACGTTGAGGAACGAGGCCGGCGCCAGGCGACGAATACGCCTGGACCAGAAGTTGGGCAGTGCGATCGTGTCGGTGCGATCACGCTCCCGCATCAGCAGCGAGGTGATGAGAAAGCCCGACAGGGTGAAGAAGGTGGAGACGCCCAGAAACCCACCCGGCTGGGAACCGATGGCGGTGTGATAGAGAAAAACCGCCGCAACGGCCAGCGCCCGGATGCCATCGAGCGAGTCGACGTACCCTCGGGGCCGTTCAACGGTGAGGGGTCGGGTCATGGTGCGGGCAGCGTGCCCGGAGGTGCCCGGAACACCGCCGTTTCCTCGCCCAGTTCGGTGAGGCGGGTGAGCTTGTTGAACGTCGCCTTGGGGATGTCCTGGGTGCCGAACAGGTAGATGGCCACGGGCGCGTCGGGGTCGTAGTCGATGCCCGCCGCCCCCAGCTCGTCCGCCACCTCGGACTTGAGCCGAGCGGTCTCGGCCCGCTGCGCGGCGTTACGCGGATCGAACGACGCCAACTCCTCCACCCCGGCGGTGGCCCGCCAGGCCTTGGTCCGGCTGCCGGTCACCACCCACAGCTCAGCGTCGGCCTGTCCCGGCTGAATCACCCGATGCGGTTCGACGGCGGCCGAGAACTGAGGCGGGGCACCCACGTGAAAGCCGCGCCGCTCCAACTCGAGGATGGTGCCGAAGCCGAGGCCACCCAGGTTGAGCGGGTCCTCCCAGCGCACGTCGTAGGTGGCCTCGGGGTCGAGAGCACCGACGATCGGGTTGATCAGCTCGGGCATCTGAGCCCAACTGTTCTGATACGGGATCTCCGTGGAGACCATGCGGGCGGTGTTGAGACCGCCGAGCGCCACGAGCACGCCGACGGCGCCGATCGTCGCAACGCGTCGCACCTTCGAGCCATCGGCCCGCTCGCCGAAGCGGGCCCACAACTCACGGACGACCGGCCACAGCGTGGCCACGATCATCATGGCGGTCAGGCCGACCACCCAGCGAAACAGGTACAGCACCACCACGCCGAAGGCCCGGGAGATTGACAGGGCACTCACCGCCACCGCCACCCCCACCACGACATCGAGACGAACCACGTCCCACCAGCGCCGACGCCACGCGAGCACCATCGAAGCCAGCCAGGCCAGCACCATGGCCAGGCCCAGCCACAGCGAACCCTCGATGAACAGCCCGCCGGTGATCCACTGGCCGAACGGATCGAGCAGTCGCAGCGTGATGCGTGCCGCCTGGCCCATGCCCAACACCGCTTCGTCCGGGGAGGTGAAGTGCTGCCAGAGAATGGTGAGGTTGCCGGGATCGTGGGTGAACTGGTCGACCACCGGGGGGCTCCACATCAAGGCACCCACCACGGCCGCAACCACCACGTCGACACCAAAGCTGCGAGGGGTCATGGCGCCGAGGTCGCCGAACGACGAATCCCCGTCGGCCCCGCGGCGGGCCCACCACAACTGGGCGACCACTCCGGCGATTGCGGACAGCACCAAGGCGGGCGCCACCACGGCATAGCCGGCGTGAGCCTGAACCGCCACCGACGCCGCAGCGACCGCAAGGGGCAGGGTGCGGCGTCCCGTCAGCGCCGCCCACACCGCCACAACCAGCACGGTGAAGGGCCACAGCGCCATCCACGGGTTCCACAGCTGGGTGCCCGCATCCAGCCCGTACCCGCCAAGCAGCACGGCGAAGGTCACGGCGACACCCGCCATCACGGCGGTGCCCGCCACTCGCCGAACCAGCCACAACGCCGTGGTCACCCAGGCGGCCCCCAGGATGGCGACCGCGGCCTCGGACGCCCAGGCCGAGCGTCCGAGCACCAGGTAGAACGGGTAGGCCGCCCAGAAGAACGCCGGGCCGGGATGGTTGCCCTGCACCCCGGCGTCGGACACGATGCGGCCCGCCGCGCCCACCAGCGGAGGGTGGGAGGGGAAGCTGCGCAACCGCAACTCGGCCTGGGCCAGGTCGCCGGTGGGATACCAGTGACGAAACGCCAACACCACCACGGTGATCGCCAACGGAACGAGCACCAGCGCCGCAGCAACGGCCACCTCCCGGCGTGATCTCGCCGGGGCCTCGGTCACCGGGCCTCCATTGGATCGTCGGCGGGCACCGTGTCATCAAGAAGCACCGTGTCATCGAGAGGCACTGTGTCATCGAGAAGCACTGTGTCCGGGGGGCCGAAGAGCCCCGCCGCCAACACGATGAGAAACGGGATCACGGGAACCTTGAACCGTGGCTCACCGAAGAAGGCCAGCGGCACGACCGCCATCACCAACATGGTCCACACAAACATCTGCCGCCGGGGACCCCGCCACCACTCGCGGCGCCACAACAATGCCACCAGGCCACCGATACCCACCACGACGTAGGCGACGTTGGCGGCGATGCGCAGCGCGCCCTCCTGAAGGGGCGACAGCCACAACTCGTGCTGGTAGTCCTGCACCACCATCACCGCGTCGTCGTCGGCGTGAAAGGTCTGGTAGATGCGGCTGACCATCAGGCGGGGTTCCTCGCCAGGATGCTCGATGGTCCATCGGATCGACCGCTTGGTGAGTTCCTTGTCGTGGGCCACCTCCGCCGCGGTGCCGTCGGTGGTGTCGCCGGCCACGGCCACGCACCCCGGACGCAGGTGGAACCCGCCGGTGGCCTGAGAGCTGTGGCCGATGCACAGGTTGTCGCCGGTGTTGGTCGAGATGAGCACCACCTGGTTCATACGCAGGGTGTTGCGCACCGTCCAGGCGCCGACCACCGCAAGGGTGGCAACCACTGCCACCGCACTCCACCTCATGGCGGAGGCCCGACTCCAGCCGCGGGCCGGGCCATCTTTCCCGGAGGCCGCAGTACGGCCTCGAAGCCAGATCACCACCAGCACCCCAACCGCAGGAAGCGCAATGGGTCGAACCAGCGCCGCCATGCCGAACAGCACTCCGAAACCGCCGGCGCGCAGCCACGCCTGTCGGCCTGTCCACGACTCGAACGGCACGGCCAACAGCACGTGTAGCGAGGCCAGAATCAAGAAGATGTAGAACGTCTCGGACAGGACCCCCGAGGTGTGCATGACCAGGTTTGGGTACAGCGCAAGGCCCAACGCGGCAATCAGGCCCGCCTTGGCCGACCACAGGCTTCGGCCAAGGCGACCGAGGAAATACACCGAACCGGCACCAAGAAACGCCTGGACCACCGCAATGGCGTAGGGCAGCCGATCCTCAAACGACCCGAACGGGCGCATTACGAAGGCGATCGCCCCGATGAAGATCGGGTATCCCGGCGGGTAGTAGGTGGTCGGTTGCGCCGTGGAGAAATCGATGTAGCCCTTGCCCAGAGCAATATCTCTGGCCGCCGCCAGGTAACGCGTCATGTCGGTGAGGCCTTGGGGCTGTCGCGCGGCGAACACCACCCAGATCAGGCGGACGACCAGAGCAAGGGCCACCACCATCCACAGCCGCCGCTGAAACGAGCTCCGCGAAGCGATGTCGGCGTCGGCGTCGACGGAGGGGTCGTTGAAGGGCTCGACCGCAGGGGAGTCTGATGCAGAGGGGTCGAGCGGTGAGGGATCGGTGCGAGTGGAGGCGGTGCTCTCGTCGCGAGGGGGTTGGGCCACGCTGCGAGCGTAGTTGTCCAAGCGCCTCACGGCCTGGAGCGAACCCGGCATGGAACCCGTTGGCCGCAACCGACAGCCAGGTTGCGTCCAAGACCGCCAGCGTGGACGCCGGCACGCGGCATGGGTGAAGCTGGGGTGGTGCGCCTCCCCCGCCCAAACAACGGCGACCTGATCGCCTGGGGAGTGTTGGCCGCGGCATTGCTCGCTCCCCTACCCGGCCTGATTCGCTTCACCGGGCCTCCGATGGAGGAGGGGTTCATGCTGCTGTTCCCCCAGTTGGTGGCTGCGGGCAAGGTCCCCAACGTCGACTTTCTGCACCTCTATGGCCCCGGCAGCCTGTGGGCGCTGGCCGGCGTGTACAAGGTGTTCGGCGCGTCGCTGGAGGTGCAGCGCCTGGTGGGCTGGTTCCAACACGGGGCCCTGGTCGTTGGTCTCTACACCTTGATTCGGCCCTGGTCCCGACTGTTGGCCACCGGCGTGGCGCTCACGGCGCTGGTGCAGGTGATCACCCCGGTGGGCCTGACCGCCCTGGCTTGGGACGGCGCCATTGCGTTGGCGGTGTGGTCGCTGGTGCTGGCCACTGCATCGTTGGATCTGCAGACCGCCGGCCCCGACCTGACCGATGCCGACATCAGCCCTCCGATCTCCCGATGGGTGCGGTGGCGCCCCGCCATCGCCGGGCTGCTGGGCGGGCTGGCCTTGCTGTATCGCCCCGACCTGATCGTGGCCATCGGGTTGTCGCTGGGCCTGATGTGGTGGCTGATGGCCGGGCGGGACCGCCGGTTGCTGGGTGCCGGCGTTGCGGCGGGCGTGGCACCGATGCTGATCCAGTTGGCACTGGCGGGCCCGGCGCGGACGATCAACGGCATGGTGCTCGACCCGGTGCTGCGACTCCGCGGCGGACGTTCGCTGCCCAGCCCACCATCAACAACCGAACTCGCCTCCACCCTGCAACGGGCCGCTGCGTTGCGCACCAACGGCTGGCCCCTGCCCCAACTGAGCCCGCCGATGCAGGTGGCCGTGTGGTTTTGGGCGCTCGTCTTGGGCACGTTGGGGGTGATCGGCGTGGCGGCGGTGTTGTGGCGTCACCGCAACACCCCGCGCACCGCCCGGTTTCTCGCCCTTGGTGCGCTGGCGGTCGGCGTCCTGCCCCAGGCGTTGCAACGACCCGACACCACCCACCTGGCCTGGGTGGGATGCCTCACGCTGCCGGCGGTGGCCGTCGCTGCGGCCGAACTGATGCGCTCAAAGGGTTGGTTGCCCGGCGAGTGGCGCGTGAAGGGCCACCTCATCGACGCCAACTCGGCCAACCGGTTCGCGCCGGCCATCATCGCCCTGGTGGTCGGAGGCGGCCTGGTGATGTCGGCCCCCCAGTACACGTCCCGGGCCTACATCGACCTGGTGGGCCAAAGCGTCGGCATCAACCGGGATGCGATCAAAGTGTCCCGGGGTGACCGCCACTACTACTACGGAGACCACCAGCGGGCAGCCGACCTGCAGGCCGCCATCGACATGCTGGACCAGCGGGCCAAGCGCGGCCAGAGCCTGGTGGTGGCCACGGGAGACCTTCGGTTCACGCCCTACTCCGACGCGATCGTGTATTGGATGTTTCCCGAGTTGGTGCCCGGCACCTACTTCATCGAAATGGACCCCGGACTGGCCAACCGTGCCGGTAACGGACTGGCCACCGACATCTCCAATGCCGACTGGGTGCTGCAAACTCGGTTTTGGGATGACTGGGACGAGCCCAACGACTCGGCCAACCCGGGCGACCCGCTACCCAACGAGGTGCTGAAAGAGAAGTTCTGCGTGGTCGGCGAGTGGGACACCGTCGTGTTGTCGGAACGCTGTCGATGAGCCTCCCATCAAAGCGTGCGGTGGCACCGAGGGCGCTCAGTGACCGCACACGCCTGCTGGGGCTGGATGGGCTTCGGGGGGTCGCGGCATCGTTGATCGTGGTGCACCACGCGGCCAACGTGTCCGGACCACAGCGAACCGCACCGTTTACGGAAGTGGCGTGGGTGGCCGACGTGGGCGTCGCCGTGTTCTTCGTGCTGTCGGGGTTTGTCATCTACCGACCCTTCGCCGCAGCCCACCTGTCGGGCAGATCGGTTCCTGCCACCGTGCCCTTCTGGTGGCGTCGTGCGCTGCGCCTGCTGCCTGCGTACTGGTTTGCCCTGTTCGGCCTGTGGGCCCTCGGGCTCAACACCTTCAACTCGGTTGGGGAGATGCTCAGCCAGGCCACGCTGACCCACGTGTTCGGGCCCGGTCTGGCGTTTCAGGGCATCTCGCAGAGCTGGTCGCTGTCGGTGGAACTCAGCTTTTATGCCGTCGTCCCTTTGATCTCATGGGTGGTACGTCGCCGTCGGGTGTCCGGCGGTGCCGTCTCGGACCGACGGGAGTGGGGAATGGTCGGAGCCTTGTTCCTCACGGGCTACCTGGTCCGGTTCGTTTTGTCGCTCGGCGAGGTTTCCTGGGGCGACTCCACCCTGCGTGGCATGTCGTTTCTTTGGCTGCCAACCAACATCGACCTGTTCGCCATCGGCATGGCGATTGCCGTGTTCCACACCCGCAACCTGGTCGGCACAAGCGTCGCCGAACACCTGCGACCCCGAGTCGCGCAGGCCACTCGGCGCCTCCAGCAGGCCTCGCGCCTTGCTGGGCCGTGGTGGCTGGCGGCGGCGGCACTCCTGGTGCTGTACGCCTATGCGGTCGGCCCCGCCGACTTCAACGTGGGCTACACCGGCTGGTTCTGGGAGCGCCGCCAGTTGGTCTACGGGCTGATCGGCCTGGCGTTGGTGTTCCCGCTGAGCCGGCCCGGCGGCGCAGGCATCACCCGGCGGGTGTTGGCCTCCAGCATCGGGGTGTGGTTTGGTGCGTTCTCCTATGGCCTCTACCTGTGGCACAACGCCTGGATCGAGCGCCTGGGCGCCGAGCTGGCCCAACCCAACCCGGGTCTGCCGGCATTTCTCGGCACGGGGTTCGGCAACGTCTGGTTTCCCGCCACCCTGGCCGTGGGTTTTGTTCTGGGATTGATTTGCGGCGCCATCGGCTGGTTCGTCGTCGAGGAACCTCTGCAACGGTTCAGGTCGTTGTTTCGGACATGACGCACGCCGCCGACCTCTCGAGGGCCGGGTGGCCCGTCGTGGCCTCCGACCTGGATGGCACCCTGCTGGGTTCCGACCACGCCGTGGCCGACCGCACCGTGAGCGCCATCGATCGGGTACGAGCGCACGGCGGAAGGTTTCTCATGGTCACGGGGCGACCCGTGCGCTGGATCGTCGAACTGGCCGAGCGGCTCGGCACCACCGACCCGGTCATCGCCCTGAACGGTGCCGTCGTGTGGGATCCCGGCAGCGGCGAGGTGATGCGTTCGGCTCCGCTCGACGTCGACCTGATCGGCGGGCTCATCGAACGGCTGGCGGGCGAGGACCCCGATTTGCTCTGGGCCGTGGAACGCCCGATGCGGCACGCCCGAACCCCCGATTTCGCTCCACATTTGAATGCCGACGGCGCCGAGGTGGGCCCGCTCGACGTACTGCTGTCGGGCACCATCACCAAGGTGTTGTGCCGGGCCGAACGGTTTCATCCCGATCGTTTCGAGCGCATCCGCACCCAGGTGGGTGATGCGGCGAAGGTGACGCACTCGGGGAACGAGGCGCTGATCGAGATCAGTGCTCCCGGCGTGCACAAGGCGGCGACGCTGGCTGCGCTGGTTGATGAGTGGTCGCTTCGACCCGACGACGTGCTGGCATTCGGCGATCAGGTCAACGACGAGGAGATGCTCGGCTGGGCGGGTTGGGGCGTGGCGATGGCCAACGGCGCACCGCACGTGCGGCGCATGGCCGACGAGGTCACCGGCACCAACGACGAGGGCGGCGTGGCCCACATCCTCGAACGCGAATTTCCCGAGCTCGGCTGAGCGGCGCCCAGGCGTGGGGTCGGCGACGCCGCAGCCGATGGCGGCGTGAGCCACCTCAGTAGGCGCCGCCCAGCTTGTGGTGGTCCCAGGTGACCACCTTGTCGGCGTGAACCACCACGGCGGCCCGCTTGTTGGACATCGCCTCGGCCACGGCCCGCCGCTCCTGGGCGCTGGAGGTCTCGATATACCGGCCAACCACCGACTCGGCGATATCGATCACCCGGGGGTCGCCCTCCTCGATCAGCTCGGCGCGCCCCACGATCTGCACACCGCGCAGCGTCTCGTAGCTGTCGCCGTCCTCCACCAGCACCGTGATGTTGGCGTCGCGGCGCAGGTTGGCCACCTTCTGGCTCCGGGCAAAGGTCTCGAAGGCCGGGCGACCTTCCTCGAACCCGTACCACATCGCCACCAGATGGATGGTGCCGTCCTTGCCATGGGTGGCAACCTGCATGGAGCGACGGCCACCAAGAAACTCGGCCTGCTCATCATCGGACATGCGGATCTGGTCTCGACGGTTACTTGCCATGGGTCCCCCACGTGTTGGTCGAATCGGACACCTCGAACACGACGATGCCGGTGGTCGGCGCCGAGGCTATGGCGTTGCCGTGCCACACGTCGTTACAGGTCGCGCTCGGCCAACACCACGCCCAGATGCTCCAGCTCGGGCACCCGGGGAAAGTTTGGCGTCGTCGGGATGGGTGGCGCGGCCAGGAGGCCCGCCTCGCACGCCACGCGGTCCACCAAGGCCACGTCGAGGCGCTCCTCATTCCGTAAGCGAGGCTCGGTCGGGTCCCGGCCCACGTCGGCGGGTTCGGGCTCGACGCGGCCATCGGGCTCGGCCTGCCAGCGTGCGATGGCAACGTCATAGAGGGCCTGCGGCACCCGGTACCCGACACCGGCCACCAGCCACACCGGCACGCCCAGGTGGCGCGCCACTGCCGCCGCCGGCACCGAGCCGGTGACGCACAGCGCCTCGCCGGGACCTGCGATGGACGCCTCCACCAGCACCGCATCGCTGGCAGCCACCGCAGCCGCCACGGCCTCGGGAGCCACCCGGGTGGCAACGATGCCACGCAGGCCCAGCTGCCGAGCCAACTCGGCGCCCTCCCCCAGCGCGTCGAGCGCCAACACACTGACATCGCCCCGACGCAGGAGGCCCTGAGCGGCCTGGATCGACCATCCCACGACGGTCACGGTGGCTCCGTGAGGCAACGCCGCCTCCAACTCCACCGCCGTTCGGTCGGCGGCCAGCTCCCTCAGCAGCTCGGCGACCTCGCGGCGCACGTCCGCTGCGGTCACCACCCGGGCAGCCATCCACCACAGCGGCCCACTGACCGGACGGCGGCTGAGAATACGCCGACATGCCACCAACAGCTCCGCGGAATCGACCTGGCCGAACCGCGACGACAGGCCCAGAACGGCCTCGGCGGTCTCCTCCACCAGCATGGCGGCGGGGACACCACCCGACCGGGCGACGTAGCGGAGGTGCTCGATGGGATGCAGGTCCGTCAACCTACAACGTGGGCACAGTGCGAAAAGGGGCGCTTTGACAGCTCGGCGGGCTAGATTTGCGGCTGTGGATCAGCTCTCACCCGACCTGGAACTGCACCCGTTGCAGGGCAAGCCCCTCACCCTCGCCGATCAGGTGGTGATGTTCCATCTGGTGGTCGTCGTGGTCGACCCCTACACGGTGGAGAGTTCATGGCTGCTCGACACCGCCGGTGAGATGCTGACGCAGTTCTTTGGCGCCGACTGCCGGGTGGCGTTCGTTGCCACCGCCGACGAGTACGACACCAGGGCCTTCCTTGGGCCGTGGGCCGAGCGGTTGCTCACCTACGCCGACCCCGACCGCACCCTGGCCAAGGCCGCCGAGGTCACCGAACTGCCCGCCATTTTGCATATCGACAACGACTGCAACATCGTCGGTCGCGCCGAGGGATGGCAACCCGACGAGTGGCGTGAGCTGGCCCATCGTCTGGCCAAGGACATGTCGTGGTCGGCGCCTCCCATCCCCAAGGTGGGCGATCCCGTGGCATTCGCCGGATCGCCGGCCACCTAACGCACGCTCGTTCACCGAGTTGAGCCGGGTGGCGGGGCCTCCCTACCCACAGGTGACGCCTGGGGGCGGATCGCCGACGGCCACACCCACCGGATCTGCCGGCGGTGCCGGGGCGCTTGCCGGCGCTGCGGAACCGGGCGCAGCCTCGTCGTCGGCGGCCTCGTCAGGCGACGGGTCACCTGCATCCGACCCGGCGGCCTGGGCCTTGGGCCAATCAAAGCGGTTGAAGTCGGTGCCGATCACCAACTGCACCTCGCCGGGACCGAGGCTGTCGTCCTCCATTAGGTCCACCGGGGTGACGAAGTAGGACGCCGCCAACTCGGCCAACGGCTTTGAGTCGGGCCCATGGCGGATCTCCGATTGATCAACCTTGCCACCGGCCGGGTTGCCGACACCGGTGGAAACGAACCCAAAGCGTTCGAACTCGGTGGCCAGGCTTGCAGCCAGGCCGTCACGGCCGGTGCCGTTGAGCAGCTCGAAGCTGACCTGCTCCGGCTGCGGTCCGGCATCGACAGGCGCCTGCTGGGGTGCCTCCCCCCGGAACGGCGCAAGCACCGCCGGGGCCGCGGCCTCATCCAACCGCTGCACCTGCGCACCGGAGGACAACGTGTCGTCGGTGGTGGGCACCACCGAGGTTTGAAGGTCGTCGGGTGAGAAACTGCGGAACCGCCTGCCCAGCGCCAACAGGGTGCGCAACGACAGATCCTGGTCGAGGGTGACGGTCTTGGTGAGGGTGGAGCCCAGCGTGTCGAAGGCCCCGACGTTGGTGACGCTCAGCTTGGACACCCTGCTCAAGGCCCGGCGAAGAAAGATCTGTTGGCGGGTCACGCGGCCGAGGTCGCCGGTGGGATCGGTGCTCCAGGTACCGTCCGGCTCTTGATATTGCAGGTGTCGGGCCCGCGAAAACGCAAGCGCCTGGTAGGGGTCCAACATGACGCAACCCTTGGCCCCGATGTTCAGGCCGGAGTTTCGGTCCCGAACCGGTGCGGGCACGTAGACGGGCACGCCGCCGACCGCTTCCACCAGACGCTGAAAGGCGACGAAGTCGACCTCGACGTAGTGGTTGACGGGCACACCGAGGTTTTCCTGAACCGCATCGATCACCGCCTGTGGGCCATCGTTGTACGCGGCGTTGATGCGGTGACCCTCGCCGTCGATCTGCACCCACAGATCGCGGGGAACCGAAAGTACCGACACCGCCTTTTTGGACGGGTCGACCCGCACCACCATCAAGGTGTCGGAGCGGTGGCCGGATTGTTGCTCGGCAGTATCGAGAAAGGCGCCAGACCCGGCAGCGTCGGAGGTAATGCCCTCCCGGGTGTCCGAGCCGACCACCAGGTAGTTGCTGGGCCCCTGCTTGGAGACGGCCTCCAGGTCGACATCCACCCGGTCCACGTTGGCGTATCGCCCCCACGCCCAGGTGCCGGCCGCAGCAACCACCAACACCATCGCCAGCCCTGCGCCGCACAGGGCCATGAGGCGGCGTTGCCGAGGGTTGCGGGATCTGAGAACAACTTTGGACATACGTCGCCAAACTCGGGGGGTTGGGCCACCGGGAGGCGACAGCGAAACGGGGTGGTCGCCACGGCCCGGTCCGACCACGATATCGGTGGGAGGCCGCCGGACGGTGGCAGTAAGATTTGCGCCCATGGTTGACACCGCACCCGAAGCCGCTCCCACGTCTGGCGTGCCGGCCAAGCCACCCCGCTGGACCTACCAGTGGCAGGAACTGAAGGCCGAGGTCATCGACACCGGCCTGTGCACCGGCTGTGCCGGATGCGTCATCGCCTGCCCCCATGACGTGATCGGTTACGACCACGCCCAGGGCGGTTACCGGCCGTTCCACCTGGAGGACGAACTGGGGCCCGACGACTGCATCCACGGCCAGAAGGGATGCACCTCCTGCACCAGGGCGTGCCCACGATTCCGTGCCTGGGAACCCCAGGCCAACGAGCACCTGTTTGCACGCGAACGCACCGACGACGAGGTCGCCGGCATCTACCAGGACATCCTGTTGACCCGGGCGTCGGACAAGATGGTGCACGAAATGGGCCAGGACGGCGGGCTGGTGTCGGCGATCCTGATCTGGGCGATGGAGCACGACTACATCGACGCCGCACTGGTGAGCTTTCTGGAGGGTGACGCCAACTCGTGGGTGGCCAAGCCGGGAGTCGCCGCCAACCGCGAGGAGATCCTGGCCGCGGCGGGCAGCCGCTACACCTATTCGGCCAACACCCTGGCCATGGACGAGGCCCTCGAAGCCGGCCACAAGAACCTGGCGTTGGTCGGCATGAGCTGCCAGAGTTCGGTGCCGCCGGTGATGTGGAGCCGCAAGGTGGGCAAGATCTCCAAGCCGGTGAAGTTCAACCTGGGCCTGCTGTGCTCCAAAACGTTTGACGACGCCATCTTCGAGGAACTCTTCTGGCCCAAGTACGGCTTGAAGCGCTCCGAGATCGCCAAGATGAACATCAAGGGCGTCTTCCAGATTTGGACGACCGACGGCACCTACCGTGAGGTGCCGCTCAAGGAGTGCCACGCCTGGACCCGCGAAGGCTGCAAGATGTGCCCCGACTTCGCCGCCGAGCACGCCGACATCAGCTGTGGCGGCATCGGAGCAAACGCCGACTGGACGCTCACGATCGTGCGCACCGATCTCGGCCGGGAGATCATGTCGCGGATGATCGCCGACGGGTCACTCGAGACCCGACCTGGCGACTCCGACCCCGGAGCGATCGCCCTCATGCGGCGCCTCGCCGAGAACAGCCGGGCCCGCTGGCCAACGACGGCCGCACCCGAGATACGCCTTGGCCTGCCGGTCAAGAAATAGCGGACACACCCGCCGGGTCTCAACCGGGGATCAACCGAGGTTGGGCGACTACCCGGGCTTGGTGGTCGAGGTTTGCGCCTCGGTCGTGGTGGGTGATGCGTCCGAACCACCCTCCTTGCACTTGTCGATCGCCGCCTGGATACCGGCCGGAATCACGATCTTGCGGTTTTCCTCTTCGGCGGTCGACTGCGACTTGTCGAACTTGTTGAACTCTTTCCAGGGCACGGTCTTCTTCAGTTGCGCCCAGACGCACCGGCAGTACTCAGCCGAGGAGCCGTCCTTGCAGCCCACCATGAAGTTGGCTTCCGCCCGCTCGTTGTAATTGGTGGGCAGATCGGAGCAGCCGCCCAGCACCAGGATGCCAACGATCAGGGCCGAGGCATACCTGCCCCGCCGCGCGCCGCTGAAGGCCTTCGGCTGAGATGCGGGCTGAGGGGAGCGGCTGGCCAAACGGTTGAACACGGCTGCGGAGCGTACCAGTGGCCCTCACCCAAGGCAGTTCGAAGCGCGTGTTCGGCTCAACCACGTGCCCGATTGTCGTGCGCCGCAAGGCCGGCGATGGCCCGGGCTCGGGCAAACGTGTCATCCAACATGTTCTCGGTCAGGCGCCCGGTGAAGGTGTTCTGCTGGCTGGGGTGGAAGCAGCCCAGCAGCACCGGGCCGCCCAGAGCGCCGGGCTCCCAGGCGACGTCGTGGCCGAAGCGCGGCCGGGGCACGGGGCGCTCCAGGTCCATCGCCCGACGCAGGCGCAGGGCCGCATCCCAGGCGAACGCACCGAGGCAGACGATCACCCGGATCGGGGCCAGCAGGCCCAGCTCGGCCACCGTCCAGGGCAGGCAGCGGTCGCGCTCGTCGGGCGTGGGCTTGTTCGCGGGCGGGGCGCACCGCACGGCGGCGGTCACCCACGCGTCGTGCAGTCGCAGGCCGTCGTCGCGGTGCACGGACGTGGGCTGGCTGGCCAGGCCGGCCCGCCACATCGCCGCGTAGAGGAAGTCGCCGGAGCGATCGCCCGTGAACACCCGGCCGGTGCGGTTGGCACCGTGGGCGGCGGGCGCCAGGCCGAACACGATGATGGAGGC